>Ga0208977_1000023_pt1 | contig 189206 bp, 165 predicted proteins | sample RifOxyA2_FD_184030 | JGI IMG/M metagenome (GOLD analysis project Ga0208977, IMG submission 184030) | Groundwater microbial communities from Rifle, Colorado - Rifle Oxygen_injection A2 (SPAdes) | ecosystem: Environmental > Aquatic > Deep subsurface > Groundwater | place: Rifle, Colorado, United... | reverse complement strand
TTGGAACCCGATCCCCGGCAGGTCCCGCGAACTTGCAGGCCTGCCGTTCCCTTTTGCAGAAAGGCAGACACGTATCAGAAAACTTTCTTGGGACAGCCGTGGGTTCCATACCGTAAGCGTATCCAGGCGATAGCGGTGGAATCGACATATAACTGGTACTGGCTGGTGGACGGGCTTATGGAAGCCGGCTATAAAGTAAAACTCGTGAATACTGCGGCGGTTAAGATTTACGAGGGCATGAAATATACCGGGGATGAACACGATGCCCGACATCTGGCACACCTGCTGCGGCTGGGGATACTGCCCTGCGGGCACATTTATCCCTAAAAGGATGTCTCATTAAAGTGAGTAATCGTGGAGGGCTATATAAACCCTCCCAGATTGCGGGTTATATGGATGGGTTGGTGATGAAATGATTGAAGTGAATTCAATCGGCGGACATCTCGGCCAGAGTTTTGTCCATTATCTTTACAAGCTTGGGTTCGGGCCAGGTTAGCATAACAGGAATATTGTAAGCGGGCACTAGCTTTTTAATTACTTGCAATCCCAGGCAATAAGCTTTTCTAGTGGGGTTTTGAAGAGTACTAACACCAGTACTACCAAACCATTCCTCATTTATTGCGGCGTTATCCGCTTCTCTGAAGGACTTATCCAATATAGATCGGTAGCGCCTAGCTAGGTCTTTTACAAAAGCGGCATCGGAGCAACGTTCGGATAGCACCGAATCTAAGAGGATGTCGGCTTGACTAGCTTCCGGATTGATTAAACCGCTCACATAATTAGCCGCGCCGTCACTCCAAAGCGCGGCGGCAAAAGTATTCATCTTTTTCCCCGACGATGCAAAGTATTCATAATTATGAAAAAGTTCATGGGCTGTCCCGATCGTGAAAGCCTTTTCGGTCAGGCCCATGGACACCATCGTATCTGGGCCAAAAAGGATAGCTTTCTCCGTCGGAGCAGCGCTGATGCCGCGCCGGAACATGGACGGAAATATATAAGCCGTGGCGCCTTCGGTAAAATCGGAGAATACTTTCCTGAAGCGGTAATAAGTGTTTTGTATGGCTGTAGGGCCGACATCGAACAGATACAGTGTTTCTTCCCTGATCTCAGGCATTTTTGACATATAGCCAGGTAAAGCTTCTTTAACGGCCGCCTCCAATCCTTGAGAATTCGTGTGGAAAATGGAATTCCCCAGCCCCGGCGGCAACTTGTTTGACAGTTCTATCCAAGCATTCACCTGTGTTTCCCGATCCGCATTTTCAGCTTTGGCTAAAAAAATCCTAAAGTCGTCACCATAGCTGATTATTTTTATAGAGCCGGAAGGTGCCGCACGCTCCGGACCAGGCTCCGGCAAACTGTAATTAAGCATGGCATTTTTTGAATCACGATAAAAATCTGCTGATATATGGGGAATAGAATCCTTGTCCAGATCCAGCGGGCCATCAGACATATCGTGTGCCGAAACGGTCAACAACTGGAAAATGATGACTAAAAAAGCTGATTCTATCAGAATATTAATTTTTTTCATAAGACCCTGCATATCATGTGTTATATTTTATGGGGCAAAATAAGAATCGTCAAGGGCCATGGGGCCTATACGCGGGTGATTGGGGACGGTCCTTAGTATCTTAATTGCCAACAGTCCACCCTGGTTTGAACCTTTTAGCGACGAATACCCGCCTCAACAGCACACTGTGAGGCGGGTATTTTGAAGGATATTTGTTTGCCACTGGGTGGGTCATTAAGCTGTACCATCAAAAGGGCGGGGGAAATATTATTAGTTTTAAAGAAGCGCCGGGATTATCGCTACAGGACCATAAAGTGCGTAAGTATTACGCGGGGTGCCGGGGCCAGTCTTTTTTGACCCCGCAGGTTGCCGAGGGAACGCAAAAAAGACTGGCCCCGGCAGGCCCCCGCTTTACTATCCTGCGGTGCCCCAACCTAAAACCAACCGGTAGGCGTTACCTATATCACGTTTGTTCTTTGGAATTTACGGGCGATCTCCGAAGGGGAGATGTAGAATAGCGTCGGGCGGCCGTGTGGGCAGTGGAAACTGTCTTTGGCGCCTTTCAGGTCCTCTATCAGGCGGAGGGCTTCCTGCGGCTTTATAAAATCGTGGGCTTTCACCGACTTCTTACAAGCCATCGTCGCCACCGTGTTCCGCTTCAGATCCTCCGAAGCCTTCTCCGGTTCGCCCAACACCTCCGTCAGATAACCCAGAAATTCATTCAGCGCTTCCGGCGTAAAATAGAACAAGGCCGGAGTCGAGTGCAGCCGCAGCGTGGTAGCCCCGAAACGCTCTATTTCAAAGCCCGCCTTATCCAGCCATTCCTTCCACTTTAAAACCGTTTCGATCTGCGTCCGGGAAAGTTCCGCAGACACCGGCAGCATCAGCGGCTGGACCTTGATGGCGCCTTTGGAAAATTCTTCCATGTATTTTTCGAATAAGATCCGCTCCTGCGCGGCATGCTGGTCCATTACCAGGAGACCGCCGCCGGATTCAAAAAGCAGGTAGCTTTTAGCTATCTGCCCAAGGTAAGAGATGGGGGGCAGATACCAGTTGGGGGTCCCGCCGTTTTCCCGCTCCACCGGCTCAAGCTGGAGAGTCTCGTTGCTGAAGAGATTTCCCTCTTGCGCGGGAATTTCGCCGTTTTGTCCCGCGCCCGGTTCCGCGGATCCCGAAGCCCCTCCATCCGCCGGCGCGCTCAAGGCCACGGAAGCCGTCTGTTTTTTGAGGATCTCGTTATAGACGGTGCTGGAGAGTTTCCTGAACACGTCGTTATCGGAGGCGAATTTAACGTCTTTTTTCTGCGGGTGGATATTTACGTCGAAATCCGCGGGGTTGAGATCCAGAAAAAGAACGCAGGCAGGATGTTTATCCCCGCGCATGGTATCGTAACCGCGGTACAGCGCCTGCTGGATCACGCGTGAAGACACGGGCCGTTTGTTAACGAAAAAATGCTGATTGATGCGCGTGGCCGAGAGGGAGTCCGGCTTCGAAATAAGGCCGTAAATGGAAATGGCGGGATTCCTGCCCTCTACTTTTATAAGCCCCTGGCGGATGTTTTTACCGAAAATTACTCCGGCGCGGTCGCCAAGGGCGGCCCAAAAATCTTCGCCGCCCGGAGGCATGGAAAATATTTCGGTATCATCTATGTTCAGCGTGAATCCGATCTTCAGGTCGGCCAGAGCCGCCTCTTCCACGGTTCGGATGATATGGGCGCGCTCGGAAGGCTCGCTTTTCATGAACTTGGCCCTGGCCGGAGTATTAAAAAAAAGATCCGTGACTTCCACCGTGGCGCCTTTAACCGGCGGCGTTTTTGTTTCGGAAAGTATCCGCCCTCCCTCTCCGGAAATGGAGTTCCCGGTATCCGCCGCGGCGCCGGGCTTGAAACTGGTTATGGCCAATTTTGAAACCGCAAAAATAGAATAAAGGGCTTCGCCGCGGAAACCGAAGGTTTTTATTTTATCCAGGTCTTCAAAAGTCCGGATCTTGCTGGTCGCGTGGCGGCTGACGGATAGCTTCAGGTCCTCAAGGTCCATGCCTCGCCCGTCGTCATTTACTCGGATAAGATGCTTTCCGGCTTTTCGTATATCCACGGTTATCCTGGAGGCGCCGGCGTCCACCGCATTCTCGATCAACTCTTTTAAAACGGAGGCGGGACGCTCTATAACCTCTCCGGCGGCGATCTTGGCTATCACTTCTTCGGGTAATAATTGTATTTCTGACATAACTAAATTTTACAATACTTGCGTAGGTGCCGTCACAAAGCACTATGTGCCTCAAACGTAGGGGGAACCGCTACAGCGGTGCCCTCCTGTGGCTTAATTCCCAGGAGGGGGTGCCGCCAATACCAGCCTATGGCTGTGCCGTATAAAGGCCTATGGCTATCAAACAGCCAAATACAGGCCTCCAGATTGGTCTGTTATTTTGTTGCGTGTCCCAGGCCTCGGGCGGAACTGCCCGGGACGGACTTGCGGCTTTCGAAAAATATCCGATAGACGCCGGCCACATGCCACAGACTGGAAATTACATAGGGCCGGCACAACACCGATTTATTTGCGGCCGTAGATCCAGTTGAGAAACCCGCCCCACCCACTCTCTTTCGCGAAAGGCAGATCCCAGTATCTAGTTTCAAGCACTTTTTCAAATTCGCTCAGCAAACCTAAGGGCATCTTTACCGGCGGAATATGTACGGACAGGCCATGTGCCCGGGCATAGTCAAAACCGGTGTTTGAAACCCCGGTATATGAATACTTGTAGATAAGATCGTTGGATATGAAATCCATGAGTTCGCGGCCTTTCTGCGCGGCGTTCACCCGCTCCGGAGTATCCTGCGGCAGACCGGCAGTCATAATGCTCACGAAATCGTACAGATCCCCGGATATTGAGAACGTGCGCGCCATCGCGGATGTGGTGGTGTCAATAGACAGCCCGAAAATGTCGAAGCGGGCCACTTCCTTCCTGGCCGCGGTCACGGCGGCTTTGTCCTTGAGGGCCAGTTCCGCATCCACCCAGGCGTTCAGCTTTTCAACAAAAGCGGGCAGCCTGGAGGTAAGGATAACGGAGGCGTGCCCTCCGGGGATCTCAAACGCCTTGATCCTGTCTATATAACCGTCGGCAAGTTGAGCGCCCAGCTGCCGGCTGGAAATGGCGGGGTTGGCGTTCAAAGTCGCCAGCATGCCGTTCAGATTGTAACCGACAGCCGACATCAGTTCGCTTGAGCCCACGATCACATCGGTATAATCCTTGATCTGCCAGGCTACCTCCGCCATCTGCATTATGCAGGAAGTCATCACAAAAATATCAACCTTGCCGGTTTGAGCCATCAGGAGGCGCATCTCCGGCAGAGTCACATAATTTTGCGTTTCCGTATCCATCAACGTGCCCTTGGTTTCTTTTTTGGGATCAAAAATACCGTTGCCGTGGCCGTAGATGACAAAAGCGTACCTATTGGCTGGATAATTAGACTTGGCCCATCTGGTGAAATCCGCGACATTTTTCCAATTCCCCGTGTCGGTATTGTTCGTCCTGCTTACGATGTCGGAGGCGAAAGAATTCAGGACGCTCTGGTCTATGGCTCCGCCGGCATTGAACATAGCCTCTATCGTCCGGTCCAGCTCTGCGGTGTCACCCGCTTTCCCAAGGGCCATCCTGATAGTGGGGGTTGAAATTATCCCATCCAGCCCCTTGACCGGTAAAGCCGCCTGCACAACCACGTTGACTTTAGCGGTGGAGCCGACCTTTTTCATCTCCAAAAGCTGCCAGGTGAGCGCGTAGCGGAGCTGGTCCTTGGTAGTGGAGTAAAACATTACGGTCCACTCTTTGGGGTTGGCGGCCGAAGGAGCCGCCGCTGGAGCGGGGGCGGCGTAGGAAGCGTCCGTTGGGAGAATTTCGGAGAGATCCGAGGCATTAACGGAATCCAGCCCGAAATCAGAAAGACCCGCGGCTTTAACCGGGACGGAGAACAAAAAAGCGACAACTAGCGTCGAAAGTATTTTTTTCATGGCGGGCTCCTTATACGGCTTAGTCATACCTATAGGATAGCTGCCAATTCTTATCAGTGACAGAGTCTTTGGGGCTTATTCTTTATAGGTCTTTAGGGCAGGATTGTTCGCAAGGCAAAAGCTGTAAGCGGTATCGGCGCGGAGAATAGTTTACTTTAGCCGCTTCTTCCACTCTATGAGGGTCTGGAGGGCCTGGAGGGGGCTCATTTTATCGGGTTCGCAAAGCTTTATCTCGTCCAGGACGGGGTGCTCGGAAAAAATGGGGAGCATCGGAGTCATATTCTCTTCTCCGCCTTCCACTTCTATATTGCCTTTGGTTTCAAGGACATGGAGGATCTCCTTGGCGCGCTTTATAGAGGCGTCCGGCAGACCGGCCAGCTGGGCCACATGAATACCGTAAGACTTATCGGCGGGCCCGGCGCAAATTTTGTGCAGAAAGACCACTTCGGTCCTGCCCAGCGAATTGGTCCATTCCTTGGCCGAAACGTTGAAGTTTTTGATGCCGGGGAATTTTTCAGCAAGTTCGGTCAGTTCGAAATAATGGGTGGCGAACAATACCTTTGGGCCGCCTGCCGCCTTATAAAGGTATTCCACCACCGCCCAGGCGATGGAAATGCCGTCAAAAGTGGAAGTGCCGCGCCCCACCTCGTCCAGAAGAATGAGGCTCTTCGGAGTGGCCAGGCTTAAAATAACGGCGGTCTCGCGCATCTCCACCATGAAAGTGGATTCCCCGCGGGAAAGGCGGTCCTGCGCCCCGATGCGGGTCATGATGCGGTCCACTACGCCGATAACCGCGGACTTAGCCGGGACAAAACCGCCCATCTGGGCCATGAGAACGATAAGGGCGCTTTGGCGCAGATAGACGCTCTTGCCGCTCATATTGGGGCCGGTCAAAATTATGATCTGGGGGTCCTTATCGCCTATATGCAGATCGTTGGGCACGAAAGAGCCGGCGGCCAGATAGCGCTCGGCCACCGGATGGCGGCCTTCTTCTATAATAAGCTCCGCCCCCGTGGCCATCATGGGACGCGTGAAATCGTATTTAAGGGCGCTCTCGGCCAGGGCGTAAAAAACATCCAGCTCCGCGGCCGCCAGAGCGAAAATGCGCAGTTCCTTTAAATTCTTGAGCAGCAGGTCCCTGATCTCGCCGAAGAGATGGGTCTCGAGTTTAAGCATCCGCTCTTCCGCGCCCAGGATCCTGGACTCCATGACCTTAAGCTCTTCGGTGATAAAACGCTCGGCGTTGACCAGGGTCTGTTTGCGCGTATAATAATGCGGCACTTTAGGCAGATGCGTCCGCGTCACTTCCAGGTAATAGCCGAAAACCGAGTTATACCCCACCTTGAGCGACGGTATCTGGGTCTTGTCCCTTTCCCGGGTTTCGATATCCGCCAGGACTGTCTGGCTGTTCTTGCGCAGGGATCGTAATTCGTCCAGTTCAGGGCTGTAGTTTTCGCAGATAACTCCGCCGTCGGAAAGTTTGGCGGGAGGAGCCTCAACCACGGCGCGGTCCAGGATCTCGCGCAGGCCGCCCAGGGCGCGCGAGACGGTCTCAACCCGGCCGGCTAGTTCGGGCACGCATTCAAAAAAGCGGGGGGAACTCAGAAGCGGCTTAAGACGCGCCATCTGCCCCAGCGCTTTGCGGACGGCCGCCGCGTCACGCGGACTGGCGCTCATATTCACCACCCGTCCCAGCACGCGTTCGATATCAGGTATCTTAGAGAGGATCTCGGCCAGGCTCTCGCGCGCTTCACGGTTCTGTGAGAGAAAAGCGGTGAACTGCTGGCGGGCGTTGATCTCGTGCAGTTCGGTCAGCGGTTCGAGGATCCATTTCTTAAGCATTCTAGAGCCCATGGATGTTTTTGTCGCGTCCAGCACTCCCCAGAGGGTTTTAGCATCTTCCCCATATTCGGAATTTACAAGCTCCAGCGTTTTAATGGCCGACTCGTCCAGTTGCATTTTGTTGGACGGCTCAAAAAAAACGGGAGAGAAAGTTTCCTTCAAGCCCGGCTGATTTTCCCTGATATAGGCGGCGGCTTTAAGCGCGGTCTTGAGCGCAAGCTTGTTATTCTGCCACACGGCGCCGCGCTGCCAGGGCGCGTCGATCTCCGAAAGCCTGGTATATTCGCCCAGCACGACGCCGCTCACGTCCAGGGCGCGCTTTCTGATCTCGGCTATGGTCCGCGCCTCCGCGATTATCTCAGAGGGGGAAATCCTTGAAAGCAAAGCGGAAAGCTGGTATAAATTGGGGTCGTTAAGATTCTGCGTCGAAAAAAATTCCCCGGTGGAGGCCTCTATGTAAGACAGGCCCCAGCCCACGATATCTATTTCAACGGCCGCGAGGTAGTTGGCGGTCTTGGTCTGGAGCAGCTCGTCCTCTACGATGGTGCCGGGAGTGATAAGCCGGACCACTTCGCGTTTGAACAGTTTGGATTTTTTAGCTTCCTCGGCCGACGGAGCGGTCTGTTCGCAAATGGCCACTTTGCGGCCGACGGCCAGAAGTTTGGCGATATAGTTTGAAGAAGAATGGTAGGGAATGCCACACATGGGCACGCCCTGCCGGGACGTCAGAACCACTCCCAGAATACCGCTGGCGGTCCTGGCATCCTCGGCGAACATTTCATAAAAATCGCCCAGACGGAAGAACAATATGGCGTGCGGATAGGATTTCTTGAGCGCGGCATACTGCTGCATCAGCGGGGTTTCTGGTATATCAACGGATTGTGTCATAACGGTGTTTAAATAAAAATCAGCATGTTCGCTATAGCCGTTCGGCATAAAACCGGAAACACAAACCGGTACAAAAGCGGCGGCAACTTTTTACGCTTTACGGCTCAAGGCCTCCATATATTGTAGCAAAAGAGCCTTGGCCTCATTAAGGCCGGCGGCCTTCATGAAATCGCCGCGCAGGGCGGAAGAATCGGGGAAACCTTTAAGCCAGTAGCCTACCAGTTTGCGGGCGCGCACCACTCCCTCATCACCGCCGTAGAGCGCGGTATTCAGTTCCAGGAAACGGGTGAAGAGTTTTATGCGCCGGACCGGATCAAGCGTCACTTCGTGGACCGGGCCTGAAAGTCCTGCGGCTATCTCTAGGAAAATAGAGGGGTTTTCCACTGCGGCACGGCCTATGGCCACTCCGGCGCAGCCCGTTTCAAGTATTTTAGCCGCATCCCTGGCCGTATGCACTCCGCCGTTGCCGAAAACCGGGATCTTGACGGCGGCGGCGGTGGCGGCCATGGCGTCGTAGTCCACCGGCCCCGCGTGGAAATTGGAGGCGGCGCGTCCGTGCAGGGTAATAGCGGAAGCCCCGGCCCCTTCTATCACTCGGGCCAGACGCGGGCTGATCACTTCTCCCTCGGTAAGCCCGCATCGGATCTTGACCGTGACCGGCGCCGTCACGGCTTTGACGGTCTTTTTCACTATGGCTTCAAGTATGGCCGGCTCTTTCATGAGAGCCGCGCCGGAACCGGAACGGAGGACTTTTTTAACCGGACAGCCGGCGTTAATATCCACGATATCAGCCCCCAGGTCCTGGGCCAGTTTAGCGGCCAGCGCCATGCTCTCGGGGTCGGCGCCGAAGATCTGCGCCGCGATGGGGTGTTCGGAAGGATATACCTCAAGCAGCTTAAGCGATTTTTTGTTCGCATACCTTATGCTTTCGGCCGAAACCATCTCGCCCACCACCAGGCCGGCCCCGCCCTCGATGCAGAGAGCGCGGAACGCGGCATTGGTGATGCCCGCCATAGGCGCCAGAGCCAGGTTGTTTTTGAGTTCGACACCGCCAATTTTTAATTTCCTGATAAGAGGCATTGGATGTAGGAAACATGAGACCGGTTAGCGCAGTTCTTTCCTGATCTCAATCTTTTCACGCTTTAAAAAATCGCGTAAATCTCCCCTTACCGCTATAATACAAAAACTCGGGACGGGTTTCTGAAATTTTTTAAAACCCCCCGCCCCCGGCTTTTGCCTGGCGTGTCAGGAGTCGGGGCGTTGTTTAGTTCAGTCGTCGGCCGGGGCGGGTTCTACAGCTTCGTAATCAACCCGTGGGCCCAGCTGGCAGTTATCGTCCGGCAGGCCACAGGCGTGTTCATATAGTGACGCCTGAGGCGCCGGCTTAAACTTCCGGAATTCCGCCGGCAGGCCCAGGTGGGTTAGACCTGACCCACCCGGCCCGCAAGGTACCGATACAGAAACTGCTGGTCAACGAAAACCACGTCCCCACAACCTACAGCCCGGCCATGCTGAAGCTGATAACCAGCCTGATAAAATAGAAGACTTAAGTCCGTCCCGCACCAAGGTACACTCCATGGGCATAACTGCCAATTAAAAGTTGCAAAACACCGATCGGGCGGGAGTTAAGCCAGCCTTTTTATTTTCATATGAAATGAAATATTCTCATCTGAGAATATTTCAGCCGTTCCGGCCAACTCTTAAAACTTGCCAAAAACCTGTTCCCCAATGAAAGCCGTAAAATAGAGCTTGCCCGGGCTTGGCATATAAATTGCTCTGTAGCAGGCGTAAGCGGACTCAGCGGAGACTTCCAGGGTAATTTAAAAAAGGAGCACGGGGAAAAATGAAAAAATCAATGATGGTGGTAATCAGTATAATATGTCTGGAAACGGGGCTTACCAATGCGGGAGAGCTGAAGGTTGATTTTGACGGCAATGGCGGACTTGGTATTATAAGTTACTTGGAAGCCGTAAAAAGCGCCGCTTCATCACAGGACAAGGAAATTATACTGCCGGAACCGGTTGCGGCAGCCGTGATCATGCCTGCGCGAACGTTCCGTCCCGTAGTATCCGGCTCTGCGGAGGAGGCGGCTCTTTCAGAAGGTAACACCTATAACAGGTGGATTAGTGATAGTATAATCCTCATGGAATTTGCCGGCAAACCTGTGATCGCTAATTGCCTTAAACAATTGCTTAAGTCCGGGACTGTTGAGGACAAGAAAAACTACATACTGGGGAAAGCCTATACATTCCCCCAGAAATTCATAGTGCCCGGCGCGGCAGTGAAATCAAGAAGCGGCGACTGGTCTTATGGCCCGGAGTATGTCGAATCGGTAACGGAAACAAGGGAGATTACCGCCAAAGAAATATGTGTGTATGTCACGACACGGTTTTGCAGGTTAGCCTGCAGGATTATTAGTGACCCGCCCCAGACCGAGGAATGCGTAAAAGATTGCTATGACGTGCTCGTAAAAGCTTGTGATAAGTTTGATGAACAGCCGGCACCCAAAAAATAGGGGGGAGGGGGGAACGGGGCAAAACATCGGGAAGCGGTAAGCCGGAATTCAGTAAGGGAGAATAAAATATGAAATTCATAAAAGAATCAAAGCAGTCGATTTATTCGGCTTTAATAGTGACGGGGGGAATCTTACTGGCGTCGGAAGGCCTGTTCGGTGAGGGCCTGAAGGGCGCGGTTGCAACGGCAGGCCTTTCCGGCTTATTCTTCGCGGCTGCCGCCATTACTTATATAGCGGGGAAAAAGGAACTATGCAGGGGTTTCTTCTCCAGCGCAGCGGTGTTCCTTTTGGGCGTCGGAGTGCACGTCGCGGCTGTTAAGGTTAACACGGTCATGGCTCAACATCGGCTCGGGGTTATCGCTTCCGCGGCGGAAAGTTACAAAAGTAAATACGGGAAGCGGCCCGACTCGCTTAATGTTTTAGCGCCGGAATTTATCAGCAGCATTCCGAGGGCTAAATATACCCTTATGTCGGGGCAATTCTATCTCGCCGACAGCAAGATAATGTTTGTGGGCCCTATGCCGTTCATGACATATGGATATGACCTGACAACCGGGAAAATGGGGTATACCGGTTCTAAAGGTGTCTTTCGCGCACTTGCGCGGCCTTTATAGCTGCAATCTGCGCAGATCGAGCTTCTTCAGCAGCGGATCAGCAAAAAACTTTAACCCGTCCACCCTTGGCGCCGGCGACATAAGCACAATGACCTTTACGGTCCGTTGCTTTCTGTAGCCTTCTGTGCTAACAATTGTAAATTTACGGTTTGGTGATGTAGTTCCCGTCATGCGCTAAGGTGAAATCGCGCGGGGCACGTTTTTTCACGCTCAGGATCTCGGCGCGGGAGCCCCCGGCCGCCGCTAAAACTTTGGCCTGAAATTCGGAAGCTTTCCGCTCCACATACAGGATGGAATCGAGACTGGTAAAGTCAAAAGCCACCGGGTTCGCCTCCACCCGCAGGTCTTTTTTGGTTCCGGGCGGGGGCGGGATAAAACCTTTCTTCTTCATGGAACTTAACTTCGCGTAAGAATGGAAAGCCTGGTGGGCGATGATCCCGGCGCACCATGGGAGGGACCGGAAAACGTTGGCGTTGGAAATGGCGGCCACCGGCTGTCCGTTGTCCATGTAAAAATCCGTCTTATCCTCGCTGCGGATTATATAGATATACTTTTTGATAAAAAGAAAGGTTTCCCGGTCCGCCATCCAGATCAGCTTCAGCGCGCCCGTAACCCGGCCCTTAAACTCCGGAGAGCCCTGGATATCCAGCGCGGAGACGGCCTTTGCCTCTTCCCGCTCCGGGATGCCGGCCCGCTGACCGGGATTGGCGGGTTCGGAATACTTGATATTCCTGGGCTCGACGGAGGAATACTCCACGGGATTATATTTGGAAACATACCAGAATACCCCGGCCGCCAAAGCGGCAAGCGGCAGGAACGTAAGGACTTTATGGGTCCTGAAAAAATTTTTATGTTCCGTTTCTTCCATAGATAACCGAGGTCGGAAATCAGAAGTCATGCTGACTCTGGTCTCCGGCCTCAAATCTCCGGCTTCTCACCTCATTTAAAAGTTTTTATGTAAGACTTGTAAAAAGCCTGTAGCTCATTATCCGGGTTCTGGAATTCAAGGAGATGTTTTTTGCAGCCGTGCCTGGAACAGATCTGCACCTGGCCGCCTTCTTTAAGGTCAAAAGCCACCATCTGCGCGCCGCAGACGTCGCATTTCCTGGTGCTCTTAAGATCGGCCTTGCAATGGGGGCAGCGGAAGCCCGCGATCTTGCCTATCGGCACGCCAAGGGTGGTTTCAAGCAGGTAGCTGCCGTACGCCGAGCTCATGTAAAGGGGCGCGTTTTTACCGGCGTAGGTGAGGTGTATAAAGATGGAAGTAGAACTGTCCAGCTTCTTTTTGGGGTCCATCAGGGATTTGCCGCAGTGCGGACATTTCACGGAAACGCTTATCATGGGAATCTCCTTCACTGTTCAACACTGTTCGTGATATTGTGTCCATGGGTGGCGCAAGACTGCCGCAAAGTCCACCCCGACATTAAAGCTTGATTTTTAGAACGCAGTATATAATATCAAATATCCGACTGGCCGCGACCTTAAACCACACCACTGGAGGGCCAGGCATGAGATTGCTCTGGAGCCGCATAGCGGATGGGGGGCCCCAATCTGCAAGATTGGGGGGAAACCACGGGAGGGTTTCCTACGCGGCGCAAGGGCAATCCCATGTCTGGCCCGGACCCTTATTCGTAACGCAGCGCGTCGATAGGCGAAAGCAGGGAGGCTTTTTTCGCGGGCCAGAAGCCGAATACTACTCCCACTGTGGCCGAAAAACCGAAAGCCAGGGCCACTGAGAAAGGCGAGATGTAGATCGCCCAACCGGAAAACTTGGACAAAATGAGGGAAGAGCCGGCGCCGATCACGATCCCCAGCAGACCGCCGATTATCGAGATAATGACGGCCTCTATCAGGAACTGCAGGAGCACCGCGCGCCTGGTGGCGCCGATGGCTTTCCTGAGGCCGATCTCTTTCGTGCGTTCGCTGACGCTGACCAGCATGATATTCATGATGCCTATGCCGCCGACTATCAGCGAGATGCCCGCAATGATGCCGAGCAGCGTGCTGAAAGTTTTTATGGTGCCTGTCAGCATAGACTGGAGATCCGCCATATTCATCAAAGACACATCGTCATCTTTGTAAGAGGGCACATTGTGCCTTTTGCGCATCAGCGCCTTTATGTTCTCCTGCACGGCCGGCATGAGGGTGTAATCCGAAACCTCCACCCAGACGGAATCCACATACTCCTTCCCCAGCAGAACCTTCATGGCGGTGTGCAGAGGCACCAGGACCGTATCGTCCTGGTCCTGAAAACCGGCGGCGCCCTTCATAGGCAGGACCCCTATCACGGTAAAGTTTTTTCTGTTTATCTTTATGGTCTTGCCGACGGGGTTTTCGCTTCCGAAAAGCTCGGTCACCACGGTCTGGCCCAGCACGGCGACTTTTTTCAGCGCCATATCCTCGTCATTGGAGAAAAAACGCCCGTAGTAAGGGGCCGCGGCGCGCATGGAAGGATAAACCGCCGTAACGCCCGTGACACGGCTGCGGTAGTTCTTGGAACTGTAAACCATCTGGGCCTGGCCCTGGACATTGGAGTCCGACTTGATTACGTTGGGGAGCTTTGCCAGGGCCGAGGCATCCTCCAGCGTCAGCCGGCTTACCGCGCCTCTGCCCAGCGACATGCCGCCCTGGCTCCGGCTGCCCGGCATAACCGCCAGAAGATTGGTGCCCAGAGATGACATCTGCTTTTGTATGGCTCTTTGCGCGCCCGTGCCCACCGCGAGCATCGCTATAAGAGCGCCCACGCCGATAATTATGCCCAGCATGGTCAAAAGCGACCGGGTCTTATTGCTGATTATGGAGTTTATTGAAGACGCCATGTTCTCCGAAACTTCGCGCCAGCTGAGGAAAAGGGACTTGGGGATGCGCAGGTGCGTGGATGTTTCCTTTTTGGCCGGCGCTTTTTTTGCGGTATCCTCAACCACAAGGCCGTCTTTTACTTTTATCACCCTGTCGGCCCAGGCGGCGATGTCCGGCTCGTGGGTGACTATTATCACGGTAATGCCGCGCTCATTAAGTTTGCGGAAGATCCTCATTATCTCGGTAGACTGGTCCGAGGCGAGATTGCCGGTGGGTTCGTCGGCGAATATGATCTTGGGGTCATTGACCAGCGAACGGGCTATAGCCACGCGCTGCTGCTGGCCTCCGGAAAGCTGGTTGGGCTTATGTCCCATGCGGTCTCCCAGCCCCACCTGCGCCAGATACTTTCCGGCTTCCTGCGGACGGGCTTTCTCGCCAAGATAGATCTGAGGCAGAGCCACGTTGTCCGCTGCCGTGATCCTCGGCAACAGGTTGAACTGCTGGAAAACAAAACCGATAATACGGGCCCTTAAGTAGGAAAGTTCCACGTCGTCAAGCTCGGAGATCTCGCGTCCGAAAAGTTTATAGGAACCGGCGCTCGGCCTGTCAAGAAGGCCCAGGATGTGCATGAGGGTGGATTTACCGGAACCTGAGGGCCCCATGATGGCCACGAACTCGCCTTCTTTGACTGAAAGGTCCACTCCCTTTAGGACTTTCAGCGGCTCGTCGCCCATGTGGTATGTTTTTTGTATTCCTTTAAGCTCGATCATAAAATATTTCCTCCGCTGCCGCGTGGCGGTGCGCATGAGCGCCGGAGCGTCAGTGCAACGCCCTGCCGGCGTTCCTGGGCACTTTCGGCCTGGAAGGCATCAGCGGGTTGGTGCCGCCGGAGGCCTGTTGCACCCTGTAGCCTTTGGACTGGAACATAACGGTGTCTCCTTCTTCAAGGCCGCGCGTAACCTCCACCATATCGCCCTCGTCCAGGCCTGTTTCTATCTTTTTATAGACCGGCTTTTTATCGGTTACTTCCGTTATCACCGCAGTCTTGCCCGCGGGGTCTATGGTAACCGCAACCGTGGGAATAAGAAGAGCGGAGCGTTTCTTGGCCACCTCTATCTTAATATTAGCCGTCATTTGAGACCTGAAGAAAGAAGGGACGGTATCCGGCCGGATCTTCACCGTGTAAGTTATGACATTGCTTTGATTCTTGCCTTCGTCCAGGATCTGGAAAACCTTCCCCCTGACCGGAGTATCAGGATAGGCGTCCAGCACAATAGAAACCGCCTGCCCTTCCTTAACCTTACCGACGTCGGATTCGTCCACATTGGCGGAGAGGATAAGCTTATCCGAGATGGCGAAAAGCACGGCTGACTGGCCAACGGTCTGGCCCTCCACTATATTCTTGAGAATGATCGTGCCGTCCAGCGGGGACATTACTTTTATAGGCTTATAGGCCTCCTGCCAGTATTTATACTGTTCGTCGCCCATGGCCCGGGCCGCGTCCAGGATCGCCACCCGGTCGACGGAACTCATAAAAGCCATGACCTGCCCCATCTTTACCTTGTCGCCTTCCTCCACCAGTATCTGTTCTATCCGGCCCGACGCGGAGGGCTGTATTTCCACCCGGTTAAGGGGGACCACCTCGCCCGTGGTATCCACGAATTCGGATATATCTTTTGAAATAACCTCGGCGCTGGCATACCGGACCTCGGCCTGAGCGGTCTTTTTCTTGTAAAAATAGCATCCGCCGCCTGTCAGGGCCAGGATAACTATAGAAATTAAAATTTTTTTCATATTTTCTCCATTCAAAAAATTGCCGATTATTTTTTAATTCCGCTCTTCCAGGCCCACTCCCAGGAGGTTTTCCAAGGCGAGTTTTTTATTATTGGCGTTGCGCAGGTACTGAAGCTGATTCTGCCGGGCATCCACCATGCTTTGCTCAATGTTCGCCAGATCTATGAAGCTGATCTGGCCGGCCATGTATTTTATCTGGGACTCCTTATATCGTTCCTCGTTGGACGCGAGGACGCTCACATTGGAGAGCGCGGTGTCGCGCGAATTAAGGAAGTCGTCGTAACCGTTCAGGATATCGCTTTCCAGGGAAGCTTTCAGGTCTTTAAGCGACTCTTCCGCGCTTTTGAATGCAAGCTTGGCGGCTTTGGTGCTGTTGGGGTAATAGGTTATGCCGCCGGATAAAAGCGGCAGGCTCAGACTCAGCCCCATGGACCAACTGCGGTCAACGGTAAATTCCTGGGGCCCCGACCAACTCACGCTCTGGCTGGCGCTAAGAGTGGGAAAAAGATCATATCTGGCGGAAAGCAGCCGTTCTTTCTGGGCCTCAACGCTTTTCAGCTGCGAAACCACCTGCGGCGTTTTTTCCAGGAGCTCTTTCACGGATTCGGTTTTAAAATCGTATACCGGCGCCGTAAGCTCTCCTTTAACCGTAACCGGACGATAGGAGGAAGCCCCCATATTCTTTAAAAGTTCCCTGCGGGCCATATTGAGAGAACGTTCGGACTTAGCCGCGTTGGTTTTGGACAACTCATAAAGAGCGGCGGCGTAAAGCATGTTACCGCGGGACTCCATGCCGCTGTCGTATTTAAGTTTTATAAGTTTTGCGTTCTGTTCACGGATATCCAGGATCCTTTTGTCCACAAGCACCTGTTCCTGGGCCGCCATCAGACCCATGAAAGCCGAATAAAGGGCCTGCCGGAGAGACGCGGATTCCATCCGGTAGTCGGAAAACGTTTTATCGTAGTTTATTTTGGACGTCCTTATGGAGGACATCGCCCCGAGGTTAAGGATTGGTTCAGAAGCCGATACGGATAGGCCCCATTTATTAGCGGGGGTAGTATGATCACCCCCGCTGCGGTTCACCGAATGGGAGATATTGATCTTAGGCAGATAGGCATTGTAACCGGCAAGGTACAGATATTTATATTGGTCTATGGCCATTTTTTTGGCTTTAAGACCGGGGTTATTGGCTAGAGCCTCCCGGACGCAGTCCGCCCACGAAAGTTCGATGGCGGCCTGCTGTGCGGCCAGAGGCAGGACCGTAGAAGCTATCAGCAGCAGCGGCAGAAATATTTTTTTCATCATAGGGTTAACGCCAAAAGGCCGTGTTTTATTGCATCCTCGGCAGTAAAATCTACCTAACGGTAAATAAAGTGTACCTGTTGATCACGTTCCATGTCAATCCAGCGAAAAAAAGAAAAGGCCGGGGCCGTTAACCCGAATCCTGCAGTTCAAATTGGTTTCCATTGGAAGATCAGGTGAACAAAAAAAGCAATACCTGCGTAGGTGCCGTATAAGGGCCTATGGCCATCAGACGGCCGGGATTCCCCGCAGCAACGGGGCGAAAACCAAGCGCAATGCGCGCCAGGTTTTCGAGGGTGTATGCCGCGCGAAGCGCACCTGAGCTCCGCGAAGGGAAAAATTAAACTGAATTTTTCAGGTTAACCGGCTGCCCGTCCTTTTCGGCTGACCTGGCGATACTTTACTTCAATTTTTCCTGCGCGGAAAAATTGCGTTCCAGCTTAAAACCAGAGAGGATCTCCAGATCCTCCTTGTTCTTTTCGCCCGTAATAACGGACGCCAGGGCGGAACCCAGGCCAGGCCCAAGCATAAAACCCTGGCCGCACATGCCGACCGCAAGCGCATAGCCGGGGACAGCTTTTGGGAAATCCACGATGGGGAATCCGTCCGGGGTCATGGGGTATAGTCCGCGCCAGGTGCGGCGCACCTTGACGTTAGCAAGCGCGGGCATCAGGCTTATCATGCGTTTGGAAATCTCGGGAAGAAACTCCGAGGTGGACCGGCGGTCCTCTCCCCAGATGGGGGGTGTGGGAGTCAGGCAAAACACGATCTGCTCTTCAGAATTCTGGTAAAAATAGTAGTTTTTGGACTTTTCCCCCGGGCGGATGTCCACTACCATGGGGTCAAAAAACCTCTTGACCGGCTCGGTTATGCCGGCCTCGTGGCAATCCGGTCTAACAGGTACCTTCACTCCGGCCAGCTCGGAGAGTCCGGCCGCCTGAGCGCCCGCCGCGTTTACCGTGATCTGCGCGCGGTACTCCCCTTTGGAAGTCCTGACACCTTTAACCGAGCCGCCCTCTTTTATAAAACCCGTGATCTCTTCGTTAAACCGGAACTCCGCGCCGAGTTTTACAGCGCGGCGATAAAAAGCGTTTATGGAGAGCAGTGGAGAGGCGGAGCCGTCATCCGGGGCGAAAGTGCCGCCGCGTAGGTCTTTTTCGGCCGCTCCCGGCACGCGTTTCCTGAGTTCGCCCGCGCTTATCCAATCTATATTCAAACCGAATTTCTGCTGGACTTTCAGCATCTCTTTAAGCATCATCTCGTCATTCTCGGTGTAGACCGGAAAGAGATAGCCGCCTTTTATCCAACCTATATCCTCGCCGTACTTTTCATGCCAGGTGGAAAAGATCTCGAGGCTGCGCAGGCAGGCCTTGATCTTGGAACCATCGGAATGAGTGGCCCTGACACCGCCTATAGCGCATTTGTTCTGCCCCTGCCCCACCGACGGCAGCGTCTCCACAACCAGCGTTTTTAACTTCTTTTCCGCCAGGAACATCGCCAGCGGCGTTCCGATGCTGCCCGCGCCGGCTATAATGACATCGTAATTTTCAACGGACATAATAACTCCCTGAATATCAGCCTGGCCGCGACCTTAAACGACATCACTGGAGGGGTAGTCCCATGCCTGACCCTAACCATCTAGAATCCGCTCCACGAGGTCTTCTCTTCTTCGGCGGTCCGGCACTGCGCTCCGGCAAAAATGCCCAGAGGAACTTCTACGAAAAGCGGACGTTTGGAAAATCCCGTGACTTCTTTAAGGTCCACGCCTTCGCTCCTGAAAATGGAAAGTATCAGGTTTTCACAGGTCTTAGCCCCGCAGGCGCCCATACCGGCGCGGGTAACCGCTTTAAGCTGATTCATGTCGCGTACGCCGCCCCGGATGGCGCGGCGTATCTCGCCAAGGCTCACGCGCTCGCAACGACAGATGATGGTGGCATCATCCGTTTCCTTATTAGCCATGGAGGCAGCAAGCGCCATAACCGGTTCAAAAAGCCGGACTGACGCTATACGCCCGGCCAGCTCAGCCTTTGTTTTAACTATGACTATCAAAGTATTTTCCGCTTTAAAATCCTTAACATCCGTCACTTCCGCTTTGCCCAGATCGGCTCCCTCGCAGTCCGTCAGGCCGACGATGTCGCCTTTCTTCACAAGGCCGCGCTCTATTTCGAAAGGCACCGCCACGGTCGGGTTGTCCCTGTCCCTGCGATGATCCACAAGGGTGACGGCCAGGCCGGGACAGATGATCAGGCATTTGAAACAGCCGATGCACTCTCCAGAAAACTTAGGGACGGTCATTATGGAATCCCCCGAAAGTTTTATAGATTTCTTGGGGCAAACGGTAACACAGGGATTGCAGGGGATTTCCTGGCGGCAGTGCAGCACGGGATAGACCGGGTTTTCATGGTTCTTCAGGGCGGGTTTATGAGTCTCTCCGGGGCGGGACTTAAGAACTTCCAGCCGCTCGAACCAGAACCGCGGCACCTCGCCGGCCATAACGCCCAGGCTTTTCAGTACCCGGTGCGCGGTGATCTTGCCGCTGAACATGGCGGCCGAAGCCTCGGCTATCTCTTCGGCATCTCCGCAGACAAAAGCGTTCATGCCGAATTCAAGCGCCTGCTTATGAAACTCGTTCACTGAACTGAGTCCAACCGCAATGAGCAAAGTGTCCGTCTTAAACGTCTTTTCAGTTCCGGGAATTGATTTAAAATTCTCGTCCACTTCGGCGATAGTTACGGTCTCCAGTTCTTTCCGGCCGTCGGCCCGGACAATCGTATGCCCCGTATAGATCGGCACGCCCAGACGTTTTATCTTATCGGCGTGGACTTTATATCCGCCGCATCGGGGCATGGCTTCTATAAGACCGGTCACTTTAATGCCGGCCTGAAGCGCGTGATACGCCGCTATCAGCCCCACGTTGCCGCCCCCGACAACGAACAGCCGCTTGGCCGGGCGCACCAGGTCGCGGTTGACCAAAGTCTGGAAGGCTCCGGCGCCGTAAACGCCGGGCAAAGTGTTGCCCGGAAAAGCCAGACTCTTCTCCCTTGCGCCGGCGGCGCTAATCAGAACTTTGGGCCGGATCAGGAAATATTTGTCACCGTACAGCACGCCGACTTTTTTATCCGCGAAAACGGCTACGCAGACGGCATTGAGCCAGATCTTGACGGACGGATATTCTTTAAGTTGCTCCTCCAGTTTGTCGGCGATATCGATTCCGCGGGTGCCCGCGTAACAGTCCTCAACCGAGCCGAAAAATTTGTGGGTTTGCAGGACCAGCTTGCCGCCCAATTTGTGTTTATCGTCTATAATAAGCGTGCCCGCGTTGAGTTTGCCAAGCTCCGCGGCCGCGGCCAGGCCGGAAGGTCCGCCGCCGATTATCAGAACGTCCACGTCCAGTTCTTCCGCGCGGCCGAACGCCTGTACGCAGGGGGTTTTCGGCAATTTGGGCGCGCCCTTCAGCGGAGCGAGCGCCATGCCTTCCCGGATCTTTGACACGCAGGCCTTGACCGGCAGGCCGTCGGCGATCACGGTGCATTGGGCGCACTGGCCGTTGGCGCAGAATATGCCCTGTGGACTTCCGTCTTTCCTGTGTTCGCTGAAAACTTTTATGCCGTTGGCGAACAGCGCGCTTGAGATGACTTCATCCTCAAGCGCCTCCAGCGGGCGTCCTTCAAAAGTGAACCTTATTTTCTTTTTTTCCGCAGCCGGCAGGATGATATGCTTCGTTATTCTTTCCATAAATCTTCCTCAATTCCTTATAATAATACAATAAATGCCCATGACGACAAAATCCTCTCCGACCGGCGGCCGCGCGGTCGATTTCGTGGTACATCAAAGCAGGTGAGATGCCGGTAATAACACCGTTAAGCTGGGAACAGGGGGTGCTTAGAAGCCATTCCAAAACATCTCCGCGTCCGCTAACCGAGTATCAAAGGTTTTTTTGGATGGCTTTTAATCTATTTCCACCTTTATGGAATCGTCCTCAACTTTAACCGGATAAATCTTGAGGCTGCCGGTTCTCAGTTCGGAAGCCGCCGGATCGGAATATTTGCTGAAGGGCGCCGCCGGCGCAGGACCGCTCAAGGCTTCACCGGTGGTTATGTTGAATTGCGCAAAATGAAGGGGACAAGTGAGGATATAGCCGGTAAGCGTCCCCCGTTCGAGATAAGCGGAGGCATGGCCGCATTTCCGCGACACCGCATAGAACCTTCCCTCATAATTGCAGATGGCCAGGTCCACGCCGTTCAATTTCACTCCAAGCATACCGCCGGGTGCGATATCCGATGTTTTAGCGGCCTCAATGAACATTTTTACCATAGAACTTATCCGGGGGTAGCTGTTTCAATTTGGAAGGGTCCAAGACGTCCTTATGGACGAAAAGCCCGCACCAGCAGCGCTTCATGGCGTCGAAATGGGCCCGGTGGAAAGGGATGCAGGGACAGACTATCTTCATATTCTCGGCCCGGTCCTTAGTACGCGCTTGGCAAGGGCAGTAGGGGATGCCGCATTGCCGTTCAAGCCCGGCTTCCTGCTCCAAAAGGAAATCTGCATCTTCTTCTTCCGGGTTAAATTTATACCCCAGCTTATCAACGATAGGCGCGAATAAGAACCGCAGGGCTTTTTTTCTGGCCTCGATATTCATTTCTTTTCACAATCCAGCAGGCGTTCGAACTCGTCAGGCTCATACCCCTGCACCACATCGGAGCCTATGCACACGTACGGAAAAGATCCTCCTCCGCCTTTTTCGCGCATCTCGGCCATAATACGCTCCTGCTCCTGTTCATCAACCTTGTCGTAATCCACGGCCTCAAAAGGGATCTTCCGCTCCTCGAAAAACTTCTTGGTCCGCTTGCACCACAGGCAGGTGCTTAACGTATACATTTTTATTTTTTTCATAATAACTCCCTATATTTTGACAAAAACGCCGCCCTCTTCTATCTTCCATTCGTAGCTCCGCAAGGAGAGTTCGGGAGCGTCCAGAAAAACGCCGGTACGTATGTCGAAGCGCCAATCATGGCAGGGACATTTGAGGATGTAACCTTCCAAGCGTCCGCGTGATACTGGGCAGCCCATGTGCGGACATTTATTGGCTAAGGCATAGATCTCGTCCGTGGTTTTGCTTATCAGAAGGACCGGTAGACCTTTGGGGAACACGGCGACCATACCCTGACCGAGAAGCTCGTCCGCTTTAATAACCTGTATCCAATCATTTTCCGGCATATGTCCCCTTGTGAGGTTATCCTACCTCAAATTACGCCTAAGAATCAAATCTTCTTATCTGCCGGCAGGATTCGGGGTAAAATATTGTAAAATGTAAACATCGGGTGGTTAGCTCAGCGGTAGAGCACTGTCCTCACACGACAGGGGTCACAGGTTCAAATCCTGTACCACCCACCAGCTTTGGCATACACCAGTTCCCGCGGCCGGCGCCGCGGGAATTTATCTTTATACGCCTCATGAGTTTACTATAAATTTAAGCTTGCGCATAAAGCTAAGCTAACCTGAAAAATTCAGTTGAATTTTTCCCTTCGCGGAGCCCAGGTGCGCTTCGCGCGGCATGCACCCTCGAAAACCTGGCGCGCATTGCGCTTGGGTTTCGCCCCGCTGCTGCGGGGAACCCCGGCCGTCTGATGCGCATAGCGCTGGGCCGCGTTGATGAGCATAGCTCTTGATGCGGCACGCCCATAGGTCAGTTACGGCATGACCATAGGTCTAATACGGCACCTACGCAGGTATTGCTTTTTTTGTTCACCTGATTTTCCAGTGGAAACCAAGTTGAACTGCAGGATTCGGGCTAACTATTGCCCGTTTCAGGATTAAACCAGATCCTCATTTTCAATAGGCATAAACCATCTCTGGGCTATGAAGGTGGGGATGACGGCGCTGGCCACAAGCACTCCGGTCAGCAGTGAATATTGCTCCTGGTCCAAAAACCCCGCCTTCAGACCGAAAAGGACCGCCATAAGGCCGAAGGTCAGCCCGGTTGACATAAGCAGCGTTGAATATATCCCGCCCTCTGGAAAATATTTTTTCATCAGGAAATAAACCCCGGCGAACTTAGCAAGCTGTTTTACCGCAAAAATGGCCGCGAAAAGCCCGACAGCCCCCCAGAGCGCGTGCAGCGAAACCTTCATCCCCGCCACTATGAAAAAGAACGGCGTTATAAAAGCGTAGGAAACCGTGCGCAGACGGCTCTTTATGCCGGCGGTACTGCGCTGCGCCTTAAAATGCCTGCTCATTACAAGACCGAAGATAAAGGTCGGCAGTATCGCCTGGCTTGCGCCCAATTCCGCCAGATAGACGAAGGCAAGAAGCACGAAAAAAATATACTTTATTTCCGGTTCTATTACTTTCCCGGCCAGGGCCGGGTGGCGGATTATTCCCATTGTAACGCGATTCGCTAAAAGGAGGAGTAAGCCTGAGACCGCCAGGAAAAGAACCGTATAAAGATTCGGTTTTAGGAAAACAACGCTCAAGGCCAGTGCGGTCAGAGTATTGGTCAGGAAGGTGCAAACCATAAGGATCTTCCCGGTTTTTGTTCCAGCGCGCCCCGTCTCCACCAAGACCGAATAGACTACCGCCAGCGAGGTTTCCGATAGAGCGATGCCGGTTATAAGAGAGGCGGATAAAGTCCAGCCCGCCCACCAGCGGCACAAAATGAAACCGCCGGCGAAAGGCGCCAGAAAAGAAAACAGACTCAGAACAGCGGAGGCCTTAAGGTTTTCCTTAAGAAGCTTCGTATCGACTTCTGCTCCGGCAAGGAAAGTCAGCACTATGCCCCCGAAGCCGGCAACATAAACCATCCACTCTCCCGCGCTGAGACCGAGATTGCCGGCGGCAAGGCCCAGCAGAACCTCGAATATCGCCACCGAGATCCCGAACCTCAAGCTCAAAACACTGGCCGCGAATATTAAAAGCCCGGCCAAAAACGGCATATAATCGGCACTCATGGCCCCTCCATAAAAAACCCCTGCCTTCACGGTAGAGGTTCTCAGCCCATTAAGGCAGTTTCAGAAATATCCAAGGCGAACCTCATAGCCTCCACAATACCCGAGTGGATTCGACACCAAAGGGCTGTGGCCCTCGGACGACCAATATTATAGAATATCCTTGAGAGGTAACAATCATTATGGAGTTAATTCAAGGCATAACACATCTTTTATTAAAGGGCGCCGACCTATTCCTCCACCTGGACGTGTATCTGGGTTCCGTTATACAAAACTACGGCAACTGGACCTACCTTATACTTTTCCTGATAATTTTCTGCGAAACGGGACTTGTGGTTGCGCCCATCCTTCCGGGAGATTCGCTTCTGTTCGCCATTGGAACGTTCTGCGCGCTCGGCTACCTGGATACCTGGAAAACGCTGGCCTTGCTTTCGGCGGCCGCCATCCTGGGCGACACCGTCAACTACTGGATAGGCGGCTATATCGGCCCAAAGGTCTTTCATTTTGAAAACTCTCGCATTTTCAAGAAAGAATATCTCCGGAAGACCCATCAGTTTTACGAAAAATACGGCGGCAAGACCATCATCATCGCCCGCTTTGTGCCCATAGTCCGCACCTTCGCGCCGTTTATCGCCGGCGTCGGAAACATGACCTACCCTAAGTTCCTGCTTTACAATGTGGCGGGAGGGCTTTTGTGGGTCTTCTCGATAACTCTGGCGGGCCATTATTTCGGCAATATCCCGGTGGTAAAGAACAATTTTACTCTGGTTATATTCGCCATAATCTTTATTTCAATGCTTCCGGGCCTCATAGGCTACCTAAACCACCGGAAAACCGCCTCCGCCTGACATTCTCATCCTCCGCCGCACACTTCCTCACTTGACAAGTCAATTAAGTCTGCTATACTATGTCACGCGCCGCTCCCCCGCTTTCCCTCGTAAGTCAAGCGGGAACAAGGTTTAAATAGGTCCAACGACCTATTGACTACTGGGCCCAAAGACATTTGAGTGGCGGGTTTTCAGGAGCGATAATATAGCAAGGTAAATTTTAGTTTGGGATTATAAATTTTCGTTTTATGAAAAGGAACATGTTATTAACATTGGCAGCCGCGATAACCGCTCTGATAATCAACACTAACGCGGGGGATATCTCTTTTGAGGATATTCCGGCAGGATTGGCGAATATAAAAGCCGCCGGTTCCGTGCCGCCTGCGGCCGTGCCGGTCCCTGCCGCCGCGATCCCCGCAGCCCCGGCGGCTCCCGCAGCCGGGGAAAGGGAATGGCTGGTGCTGGTATTCATCAACGGCAGAAACAACTTAGCCCCGGCCGCCTTGGCGGACGTTAATGAAATGGAGATGGTCGGGTCCACAAACACGGTGGCTGTGACCGTGGAACTGGGCCTATTGAGCGACAGGGGCAACTCCTGGAGGCTTTACATAGAGAAGGACACCGACACGAACAGGATCAATTCTCCCGCCGTAAAAGTGCCGGGGTCCGATATGGGCAGCTGGAAACATTTTGTCGATTTCGCAAAATGGTCCTACAGGAAGTACCCGGCAAGGAAAGTGCTGGCGATCATCTGGAACCACGGCTCGGGCCGCGTGGATATAGGCGGCGCGGATAACACCGGCTCGGAACTGGGGATAGCCTATGACGACCTGACCAGGAATTTTATACGGAACAAGCAGCTGGGGATGGCACTTAAAGAGATCGAGAACGCCATAGGTAAAAAAGTTTCTATCTACGCTTCGGATGCCTGCCTTATGCAGATGGCGAGCGTAGTCTACGAGATCAAAGACAGCGTGGATATGATCGTGGGCGCGGAAGAGATCGTGCCCGGCGCGGGCTTCCCGTACGACACCATCCTGGCCGACCTGACCGCGGACCCCGGTATGACTTCCGAAACCCTGAGCTCCGTAATAGTGGACGATTTTCACACCTATTACGACGCCACCGCGGATAATACCACTCTCTCCGCCATAAAATCCTCCGAATTGCCCGAATTCGTCCGCCTCCTGAACGACTGGGTGCGCGCGGCGGCCCTCCCCGTTCACAGGAAAAAGGTACTGGCGGCCGAGGAACAAGCTCTTGCTTTAGAATATAGCTATAACGGCAACGATACCGCCTACAGCCCCCGTTCCAAAGACCTGTACGATTTTGTGGATCTTGTGGGCAAACAGGCCCGCAAGACTTCCAAGGTCCGGGCCAAAGGCGAGTTGCTGAAAGATTTTATCGCCACCACGCTGGCGCCGTACAATAAAACCACTCCGACCGGAGGGGATTACGATCGCGCCAGGGGCATAGCGGCTTATTTCCCCAAAATGATCTACGATCCGAGTTATGATGAGAACCTGTTTGCGCGGGATTCGCTGTGGGACGACTTCATTAAATGGAAGCTGGATCCTTCTTATAAAATAAAAAACCGGTAAACGGCGCTATTATGAGCATTTGGCTGAAACGATTTTGGAGGGGTACAAAGACTGGCAAAGGGCTTCCAACCCTGGCCCTCGTCTGCCTGACCGCGTTCAGCGCCCAAGCGCAGGACCTGAACGACGCAGAAACCGCCAAGCTCAAGCTCTATGATGAGACGATCAGCACCGCCAACCCGACGATGTCGAAGGCCTTCCTGGAAGATACCGCTTTCGCGGACAGGTTGAAACTGGCCGACCCCGAAAAAGTGGCGGCCCTAATAGCGAAAGCGCAGGCAGTGAACGATCTGGAACAGCTTCTGGATAAACCCTGGCGCGACAATCAGGAGATTGAATTAAGCCGGGCGCTTTCTATAAGGATAGACTTAAATAAACCGCTGGAGAAGGTCGGCATCGGGCCCGCCCCGGAGCCCATTCTGCGCTGGATGGCCAGATATAAAAGATATTCCGCCCACAAAGAGGAACTTGTAAAAAGATCGATAAGGCAGTTCGAGGTAGTGTTCGGCACCAACTCCACCACCGGAAAATCCCAGTGGGAGATAATCACCATCCGCGAACGCAACGCTTTTCTGGCGGAACAGGCAGGCAAACGACTTGAGAATTATCTGGAAAATGAGCCCCGGACGGATGCCACCTTCCAGAGCCAGTTGAGGAACGAGACGGTCTTCAAATATCTGGATCCCGCCGACCGGGGCCGCTACGAACGTTACCTGACCCAGCTGGCCGCCGCGGACGCCGCCAAGGCCAAATTAAGCGCCCCGCAGCTGGATAAGATAAAAGATCAGGCGATAGAGCAGCAAATGTACCTGTTGGGCGGCCTCTTCGATAAAAGCAAGAGCAAGGGCGCGATATCACTGGAACGGAAAGTGGATAGCGCCCGGCAGTCCAAGCCCGGAGAAACACTTTCGTTTCAGAACAACCAACTCCTGGCCGGGATGCTCCAGACCGCGCTGGTGAGCGAGATCAAGGGCACGGTGGCGGGAGACAAAGTCCTTAAGTTTTATAACTCAGGCGCCAAGCTTAATATCGCCATAGAGTCCTGCCAGGGTTGCTACGCCAAGTACGAGCCCTCCAGCGGCAGGATAATCTTCGACTCGGAGATGATACAGCAGTATCTGCGCGTTAATAATCTGACCGCCGAAACTCTTTTAAAGAGCAAGGCTCAGATAGCCGCCCTGGCCAGATACGCGTCACCCATATTCGTGGAGGAAGCCACTCATCAGATGCAGCACGACTGGGCCGCCAAAGCCGGCATCTACAAGCCCTACGTGCAGGAAGACGAAGTGGAAGCCAATTCGATGCAGGCGCTCTACACCACCGAGAAGATGCGCCGAGACGCCAAGTTCAAGGCCTTGTTCCTGCGGATGGAAAAGAGCACGGTGTACGCCCAGAAACGCATGGAAACGATGGACCGATTCAACGAAAGCCCCGTAAAATTCGACAGAATGATCCGGCAGGTCTATTACTACGGCACCCCTTCCTTTGGGGCGGCCTCCTCGCAGATACTGTCGGCCGTCTCATCGGAACTGGAGCGCAGAAAGACGCTTGACGCGAAAGCGTTGGTCGAAATAGAGGAAACCGGCGCGGGACTGGAAGACGCCATGGCCATGACCACCCAGGAGCTCACCGGCTCCGTTGCTGAAATAAAAACGGTGGCCTTAAAAAAGATCCAGAATGACCTCCTGCATAAAACCGTCTATACCGACCACTACGATAGCGCTTCTGACTGGACCGGCTCCATGCTGACAACGGTAAACACCTCCCGGGTTCCCAAACCGAAGGTCCGTGTCCCGTAATCGGAATTCAAATTTATGCTGAAACTATTGTTAGCTTTTTTCCTTTTAAGCGGCTGCTCCTATGCGGACGACAATGCTCCGGGTACGGCCGCTGAGTCTTCTAGCGGCCGCAAAACAGCCGAAAGCGACCCTGTCAAGGCCAAAGCCGCCGGCAAGGCCGGGCGGAACGCCTCCGCCAAACACGAGCCCTATAATATGGACCACTTTACCTGCCAGGTGCCGGCGGGGTGGGAGGCCGGCAGGGATAAAGCATCCGAAGCGAAGAATAAGATCTACGAACTGGAATTGCTGGGGCCGCGGGTGGAAAACGCCCCGGTCATGATCTACGCGGCTTACTACGCCAAGGACAACAGGGATTTTAAAACTTACGGCGAATTTATAGAGCGCAACTCTAAAGACGCCATAGGCAGGACGGAAACGCCGACCAGAAAATATACGCCTGTAAAAGAAACCGCGATGAACGGGATAAAAGCCCTCTCCTTTGAGCGGGAGGTTAAAGAGTTCCTGCACCCGGAAAGCACTTCGGAAGAATCCGTGCGGGTCAGAGAAAAATTTTACGTCCTTCCCGCCAAGGAAGGCTTTTTCGTCCTGCATTACTACTCTCCAGCATCGGTTTTCAATAAATACCTGCCCGTATTCAAGAAGCTGATCTCCACCTTCACGCCTCTATAAAACACCCTATCGGGAGAACCCGGTACCGTTTCAAAAGCGCCGTAAAACCGCATGAAATCTCAACAACCCCCGATGGCTGATAAAGGAACTCTTGCCCGAAACCTGCTCCTCCTGAACGCGCTTGGAGTGGTATGCGCGGCGGCATCGGAAGCCGGCCTGAAACTTGTTTTACTAAAAGGCGCGGCCTTGCTGGCGAAAGGGGTTTATGGGCCGGGGGAACGAGGGATGACGGATCTGGACCTTCTGATCCGGCCGGAGGATGAAAAAGCTTTTGACGCCATGCTGACGGGCCTGGGATTCAAACCCATGGAGAACAGTTCGCAGGCTTATTACAAAATAACGGCTCCCGCGGCGCCGCCGGTTATAGTGGATCTGCACACCGGACTTTGGCACGAGAAAGATACGGGAGCCCTTTGGCGCCGGGCGGAATACGCCGGCCCCGGCATGGAATTGCCGCCGGGCAGGCGGCAGCCGGCGGACAAAAGCCTATGTGGGGAAAATGCGGCGGCGGAGGTTCGTCCGCGGGCGGCGCAAAACCGCGCTAAAGCCGGCCCGGTCCGCAACGCGCCTCCCAAGACAGAACGCCGACAATCCCCGGGAGGGAATACCGCCGCTGAAACTATAGAGGTTGCGGTCCTGGGCTTAGAGGACCAGCTGCTGCATCTGGCGTCCCACACCCTGCTCTACCATGGCTGCCTGGCGACAAGAACGCTTCAGGATATCGGCAGACTGCTTGAATTCGTATATGGAAAAGCTGAACGCGGGGACTTTTGGCGGAAAGCCGCCGCGATAGCGGAGGACGGAAAACTTAAGCCGGTGCTCTACCCCGTCTTATCCAGATTTTCAACGGCAAGGCCCGGCCTGATGTCGGCCGAAGAGCTTTCCGCCTTTGAACCGCGTGGGGCGGACAAGTTGAAAAACCATTTCTTTGAAAAAGCCGCGGTAAAACACACCCGGCTTCTTGAATATCTGCTACCGGTTCTTTACCGGCCTTCTTTGTTCGCAAGATACCTGTTCCCCGGGAGGATATTTCTTAAAAAACGGTACGGCAAAAATTCCTGGACCAACCATATCCGGCGGCCTTTCCAGCTGATCACGGCTATATTAAAGAAAGAGGATTAGCGGGCTGTTGATCGGAGAATCGTAATGGATATTTTTAACCCCGGAGGTTCAATTAAACCTGTTCCCGCCGGCAATCTCAGGGTTTGACAAGAGCGACTAGTTTCAGAATATTTGACAGACGATCAAGGGCCGGGGGTTTTATTACAAAATCAAAGGCGCCTTCCTTAAGCGCCTTAGCGGCGAGATCAGAGTTGTCCACGCCGGTGATCATTATCACACAGGTTTCCTTATTCTTCTCTTTGGCGTAATGCAGTAGTTCCAGCCCCGAAACTCCCCGCACATAAATATCGGTTACTACAACGTCAAAAGCTGTTTCTTCCAAAAGTTTTCGGGCCTCATCCACCATAGCGGTATGCGTCACCACAAACTGCGGAAAGCCTTTCAGGATCTCCTGAACCCTGTCAATAACATAGCCTTCGTCCTCTATAAAAAGCAATTGTTTTTTATCCATGTTGATCTATTTATCAAGCCCCACCTCCCGGATTACCACTCAACCCACCAGCGGGCTAGTTCCTGCCGGGCCGCAAAATTAGGATTGCGCGCGACAAGCTCGCTTTCCTCCACAATGCGCTCGATACCCTTCAATGGGTGCTCCATGAGGTCTATGAGGCGCGTTGAAACCGGTTCAAAATCGCCGTCAAGGAGCACCGCCACTACCGGACGGGTAAGGGACCCTTTGTTGATTTTTATCACACTGGCTATTTCCCCGGTGCTCAAAGCGACAAGAGAACCTGGAGGGTAAATGGAAAGGACTTCAATAATGGCTTTAATGACCTTTGAGTCGAACCCCTTTTCTTCCCGATCTATAAGACGTTTTATGGCGGTGTGCGGATGGATGGCAGGCCGCCATGGACGCGGGTGGGACACGGCCTCGTACACATCCGCGATGCCTACGATCTGTGCCAGGATGTCTATCTCCTCGTTCATCAGGGAATTCGGGTAGCCGCTTGCGTCTCCCCGCTCATGTACCTGTAAGATCACTTTTTGGGCGCGTTCTTTCAACCGGTAATCCATGTCAAGCAGGCGGCCTATCTTTGCCGCCCCGACCTCGGAGTGGAACATCACACTTGAATAATCCTCGTCGCTCAAACGTTCCGCCGAGCTCACCATCTCAGCGTAATCGGACATACCGATGTCGTGCGCCATGGCGCAGAAACCGAGGAAATTCACAAGGCTCTTTTCCAGACCCATTACCATGCCGATGGCCTGGCTGATAATGGCGACATTGGCGGAATGCGCGTACAGGTAATTATCGGCCGTGGCGTAATTAGTGTAGCCAAGGAACAATGAATTTTCAAAAAGTGTTTGGGAATTGAGTTCGGCCATGCGGACAATACGCTCATATTTTTCAATATAGGGCTGCCCCGCCTGGTTTAATAACTCTTTAGCAATCGACACATTGCGGGCATACACCTCCCTGGCCTGGGCGTCCAGTTCCCGAAAAGGCCGTTCAGCCGCGCGGGCGGCGGCCTCATCCCTCCGTTGCCGGTCTTTCCTTGAAATGGGCCTTTCCGACGAAGCTTTATTCGGAGAGGATGCCGGCATGACAACCGGTTCAAGCGGGCCCGTATTCTCGGACTCTGGAATTTTTATGGGCTCAAGGAAGGACTCGATCGTGGGCGCGCCAGCTGATGGAAACGGCGTGGCGGATTTTTTTTCAGGCGCCGATTTTTTTTTAGTCAGGTCGTTCAAGTCTGAGAATCTCATAGCTATATTATAAGGCGGTTAAATTAAATAAAGGTTGCGGAAAAGTTAACTGCTTCGCGTTTTTATATGGCTTTTTCGTAGATGCGGAACCGTTTATACACTTTCCCGCCGACAGCCAGAATCACATTATTTATAAGATCGTTATCTTCCAGTGTCCAGGAAAGGTCCCCGTATTCCCAGCCCATCTTGGCGGCTGAGGCTGCGGCCTGTTTAATAAGGAGCAGCTCTATCCCCCTGTGACGGAATTCTTTTTTAACCCCAAGGGTAAGCAGGCGGCCGCGGTTTATCGGAGTAAACATCCTATAAAGGAAAGGCAAAATATTCAGCGGGTTCAGCGAGCCGTTAATTCCCCGAAGGGCTTTATTAAAATCCGGCAGAAGAAGCACAAAGCCAGCGGGACGCCCGTCCACCTTGGCGAAGTAAAGATATTCCGGCTTCAAGAGCGGCTTCAGGCCGCGGGCCATCTCATCCATTTCCTCGTTAGTCATGGGCACAAAACCCCAGTTGGCGTCCCAGGCGGAATTATAAATATCCTTAACGTCGGCCAGAGCATCATTGATGCGTTTAATATCCACCAGCTCCACCGTTATGCGCCCGGCGCGGGTCATACGCCGCACTATCTTTTCCATTCTTTCCGGAAAACCGTTTTTAATGAACGCCTGGAAAGCGTAAAGATCTTTGGCTTTGGAAAAACCGGCCGCCTCTATCAAGTCCGCGTAATACGGCGGATTATACGGCGTCATAACCATCGGCGGGGAGTCGAAGCCTTCGACAAGCAGGCCGCAGGTCTCATTTGTGGAGGGATTGACCGGACCGCGGACCTTGTCCATCCCCTTAGCCTTTATCCATTTCAGCGACGCATCGAACAGCAGTTTGGCGGCTTCCGGATCCGAGGCGCAGTCGAAAAATCCGAAAAAACCGCATTTTTCGGAATGAACGGCGTTGTGTTTGCTGTTTATGATCGCCGCGATACGCCCGACAGGACGGCCGTTCCTGAGGGCCATGAAAAGCTTGCGCTCTCCGTGGCGCCAGAAAGGGTGCCCCAGGTCCAGCAGGTGCCGGACATCCTTTTTCAGGTCCCCAACCCAATAAGGATGCCCCTTGAAAAGGCCGTAAGGAAAATCCACGAAAGCGGCAAGGCCGGTTTCGTCCAATTCTTTAATTTCTAACGACATATTAAAAGCACGTTAGGGAAAGCTTTTTTTTCATGACCTGCTTATAGCAGGGTTCGAAAACGCTCAGCGCCCGGTCTAGGTGAGCGCGGGTGTGGGTGGCGGTCACCACCACGCGCAGCAAAGCGCGCTTGGGCGGAACGGCGGGGCTCACTACGGGATTAGTGAATATCCCGTTGTCGTAAAGCACTTTCCAGAGAGCGAAGGTCTTCACGTCATCGCCCACTATGATGGGAATGATAGGGGTTTTGGTTTCGCCGGTATTGCAACCCATGGCTTTAAAACGCGCCATAAGATACCTGGAATTGTCCCAAAGTTTCTTGATGCGCTGCGGCTCGCTATCGATAATATCCAGCGCCTTGGAAATAACGGCTACCGACGCCGGTGGCAGCGCGGCGGAAAAGATCATTGAGCGGGATATATGCTGGACATAGTGGATAACGTCCGCGTCGCCCACCACGAAGCCGCCGACCGAAGCCAATGACTTGGAACAGGTGCCGACGACTATATCCACGTCCTTATGGGTAAGGCCGAAATGCTCGCAGGTGCCCCGGCCGCGTTTGCCCATCACGCCGGTGGCGTGGGCGTCGTCCACCATAAGCCGGGCGCCGTATTTTTTACACAATTTGGAGATTTCCGGCACCGGCGCGATATCGCCTTCCATGGAGAAAACGCCGTCCACTATCACCAGCTTGCCCGGCTTAGGGCCCGCCACCTTAAGCACCCGCTCAAGGTCCTCCATATTGTTGTGCCTGTAGCGGCGGATCTCGCCGCCGGAAAGCCGGCAGCCGTCCAGTATGCTGGCATGGTCCAGCTTATCCACTATGACCACGTCGCCCCGCCCCACGAGCGCGGATACGACGCCTAGGTTCATCTGGTAGCCGGAGGCATAGATCAATGCCGCTTCATGGCCCTTGAAAGCGGCCAGTTTACGCTCAAGTTCGGTATGCAGCACGGTGTTGCCGTTTAAAAACCTTGAACCGGCCACGCCGGTACCGAACTTATTCACCGCGTCGATGGCCGCTTTCTTCATCCTGGGGTCATTGGCCAGGCCCAGGTAGTTGTTGGACCCGAACATGATGAATTTTTTGCCGTCTATCGTCACTTCTGGAGCCTGCTCGGAGGCGAGTTCCTTAAAATAGGGATAGATGCCTGCGTCCATCAGGTGTTTGGCGGTAAGGAAAACGCGGCATTTCTCGAATATATCTTTCATGGTTACCTCTATATTAAATTAAGGGTCAGGAATTGGACGGCCAATACCTGACCCACGCTCCTAAGACATGCCTTTATTTTATTAAATTTAGGGGGGTAATCATAGGGAAAATGCTAGACGCGATAGCTTCACGCATTTCACTCCGGAACCGGGTTCTATTTGAGTTCCCGACGCCGGCGGCTACCGGTCACGGCTGTTTAGAAAGTTCTATAGTAACGGCAGGCCTGCCGGGGGTTGGGTTCCAAAAATCAGGGTTGGGGCACATCGTGTCCGCTGGTTTTGCGTTCCAGGCCCCCGACGGAATCCCGAACTTGCAGCCGCCGGCAATTACCTTTTGCACCCCATCCGGTTTATCAGTCCGGTAGTGGACCGGCCTTTGACCAGCGAAACTCTCACGGTCTTGCCGGCGAACTCCCGCCCCACGATCTTTCCGTGAGAGTAATCGGCGCCCTTGACCAGGATATCCGGTCTCAAGGCTTTGATAAGCTCATACGGCGTATCACGCGTGAAGGGAACGACCATATCCACGGCGGCGAAAGCCGCCAGGACCCGGGCTCTGTCCGCCAAGCCGTTCAGGGGGCGTGAGGGGCCCTTTAGCCGGCGGACCGAGGCGTCGGAGTTCAGCCCGACTATAAGGATATCTCCAAGCGACCTGGCATTTTCCAACAAGGCCACATGGCCGGCATGGATCAAGTCGAAACAGCCGTTGGTAAAAACCGTCTTCTTCCCGGCGCCCATGGCTTTGCGCCTGGCGGCAAGAGCTTTCCGGAGGGTAAAGATCTTGTTCCGGGTCGTCATTTAGCCGCGGCTGCCGGAGCGAGCAGCCTTTCCATGAAGCCGGTGTCCACATCTCCGGCTTGAAATTCCGGAGAGTCTATTATCATTTTATGCACATCTATGGTTGTGGAAAGGCCGAGAACCCTGAATTCCTCCAAGGCGCGCCGGGAGCGGGCGATGGCGGCGGCACGGTCCGGGCCCCATACGATGAGTTTAGCCAGCATGCTGTCGTAATAGATGGGAAGCGTGTAACCCTGATACATGTGGGTGTCCAGCCTGATACCGGGCCCGCCGGGAACGACCCATTCTTCTATGCGTCCGACCGAAGGCGCGAAATTCTTAGAAAAGTCCTCGGCGTTGATGCGGTGCTCTATGGCGTGCCCGTCAAAAGAGGACGCGCGGGAACGTGACAAACTCAGTTTCTCGCCGGCGGCAATAAGCACCTGTTCCTTGACCAGGTCGGTCCTGGTTATGGTTTCCGTCACAGGATGCTCCACTTGGAGACGGGTGTTGACTTCCATGAAATAGAAGTTTTTTTCAAGGTCCATCAGGAATTCCACCGTGCCCACTCCCACATAATTGGCGGTGTTGGCCAGTTTGATCGCGGCTTCTTCAAGCTTATCGCGAAGTTTCTGGTTAACCGCGGGAGAAGGCGATTCCTCCAGCAGCTTCTGGTGCCGGCGCTGAATGGAACAATCGCGCTCAGGGAAGGCGACCACATTGCCTTTGGAATCCCGCGCGAACTGCACTTCGATGTGGCGGGGGCACTGTATATATTTCTCAAAATACACGTCCCCGTTATTGAACGCGGATTTAGCCTCGGAAGACGCCATCTCGAATTCATGGTTCAACTGCCCTTTCTCCCGTACTATCCTGATGCCTTTGCCGCCGCCGCCGGCCGCGGCTTTTATCATGATGGGGAAACCTATCTTCTCGGCTTCTTTAAGATAATCCTTGGTTACGCAGTCCTTGGTGCCGGGAGTGACCGGGATGCCTCCCTTGACGGCTATCTTGCGGGCGCTGGATTTATGCCCCAGCATGGCGATGGCCTTGGGACTTGGCCCGATAAAAACTATGCCGTTCTCCTCGCAGGCGGCCGAAAAGACCGGATTCTCGGACAGGAACCCATAGCCGGGATGGATAGCTTCGGATCCGGTAACTTTTGCCGCGGATATTATGGCCGGGATATGCAGATAGCTCTCTCGGGCGATGGCGGGGCCGATGCAGACAGCCTCATCAGCCTCGCGAACGTGCAGGCAGGACCGGTCGGCCTCGGAATAAACAGCCACGGACTTTATGCCCATCTCTTTCAGCGTACGGATCACTCTTATGGCGATCTCACCGCGGTTGGCAACCAGGATCTTTTTAAACATAAACCTCCACCTTGTTCGGCAAATCGGCGGCTGCCGCCGCCCTTACTGCTGCTTCCATGCGGGAACCTCGTTCCCGGGAGGCAGAGTCCCCTGTTCCAGTTTTATAACTCCGGTCCAAAGATTGACCATGAACACATAAACATCTTCAATTTCTTTCTGTCTGGTAAGAGGATTGAGAACCTCCTGCCGGAGCACAACCCTGTATTCCGGGCCGGCCAGATGAGCGGCTATCCAGCTGTCCCTCGGCATGTATTTTATTTTTTTCGGACCCAGCCTGGCGGCGACGGCCTGCAGTTCCCTGCGTCTCAGTTCGCCGAAAGGCGGCAGGCCCGGCCTTGGCTCGGTCCGCTGGGCGAATGAGACGGCTTCGGCACGGGCGTCCCCGTTCATGAACCGCATACGTTTGGCGAACTCAACACGGTTAACGTCCCCGAAGCAGACCCCGTCGGCCTTGAGCATGTCGTTCAGCGCGGCATCGTATTTCTTCAACTGAACGAAGGCGTCCGCGCGACCGAGGAAAAGCGGACACTGCTCCTTCATGGAGAGCCCTTCGGAAGCGAGCAGCGCACCGTACTCCTCCACCGCGGGCGCGAATTTCTCCACGAAACGCAGGCTGTCCGCATAATAAAAGCGGTACCAGAAAAGCGCCTCCGTGCTGAATCCGACAGGATAGGTTTCCGCCGAAATAACTGTTTTCTTGCAGGAATCCACGGACTTGTCGAAAAGACCCATAAAAAATTCGGCCACGCACAGGTAGCCGGCGGTGCGGGGATCCATCGGATCCGTAAGATAAAGTTTCTGGGCAAGAAACAGCGCCTGCGGATAATCCCGCTTTGCGATAGCCGCGTCTATGGGCTCAAAGAGCATCCAGACATACGGCCGGGTCCACCTGTCGTGCTCTTTCACGAATGACACATAATCCGTGCGCCAGGCCCCCGTCCCCTCTTTGAGCTGGTACTTTATCATGGCGGCTGCAGACTCCATGGCGAACACTTCCACGTCCTTGAACTCCCAAGCCGGGACCCCGCTGTAATATCGTTTATTGTATTCGACGTAGTCTTTAAGGGAGCATGCTGATTTTGAGTTAGTGGACAGCATCGCATAGGTCTCTTCATAACGTCCCGTAGAAAGACGTTTAAGATAGGAGCCTGCGGCCATTTTGAGTGAAAGTTTCGGAATATGGGGCGCCGCTAGGATGTAGAGTAAAAAGATTAAACCGGCAAGCAGGCCGGCCGCTACTATGGCGCCGTAAACGCTCTTTAAATTGCGCGGCTCCGCTCCGGGCTTTCCGGAACCGGACGCAACGACGGCCGTTCCCGGATGGTCAGCCGAGGGAGGGCGCTGCAAAGCGGTTGCTCCCGCGTCCGACAGCACCTTGGTCTTTGATCCTCCGCCCGCGCAGGGCGGCGGAAAAGAGGGGGTGAGCGTAGACGGCGGCTCCCCGGCGGCGGTATCACCGGACGCCCCGGCCGGGCAGCGGCCCCTGAAAGAGGCATCTTTTTCTGACACCGCGTCTTGTATCGATTGCATCTCAACCTGGAAGGCGGCGCTTTTACCGGTGGGTTGGGCCGCGGGCGGACGGCGCAAATCGGCTCCCCCTGTCGTCCCGCTCTCAGCCGCCCCGGCGGGATTAAGCCTCAGTGCCAGCAAACAGCCGCATTGATCGCAATGGTTCTTTTCCACGGCATTGGAAAAGCCGCATTCCCCGCATATCTTCTCAAGCTTGGAGCCGCACTTGATGCAGGTATCGCTTATAATATAGGAAACATACCCGCACTTCTGGCATTTTATGACCGAGGATTTCTGCGGCATAGTGGTCAGAGGTAATTTGATAGGTTGCGGGGTCGGGGGATCCCGTTGCCCGCAACCCGTCAATTTTCGTTTTATTTCGGTTCGATGAAGAACAGCGGCTGGCCGTATTCCACAGTCTTTCCGTCTTCAATAGAGATGATCTTGAGATAACCGTCCACCGGGGCGATAACAGGTTTGAATTCTTTCGCCACCTCCACCACTCCCAGTTCGGCGCCTTTTTTCACGGACATCCCTTGTTTGAGGGTGTTGGCCTTGCCGGGCCGGGTGAACCGGAAAATACCTATGGAAGGGGCGGAAACTGGCACGATGGTGGAAGAGAACTTGCTGTGGGATTCGGGGGAATTGTTAACTTTAAGACTGATCTTATCCCCTCCGTTTTTCCAGGTTATCTCCTCCAGATCGGTGGATTCCATCCATTTGGTTATCTTACTCAGCGTTTTAACATCCATGTTATACACCTCCGTAAATTTTGCGCCGTTGCGTTAACATCTGCAAATTTCCGCGGATTCCAATCCTTTACAGCCCCGCTTCCGAAGGATTAAAGGGTTTAGGAAGCAGCTGTGAAACCTTAGTATAGGTAACCTTCTCCTTCTTTTCAAGCGGTTGCCAATCCACACAGATGATTTCCGCGTCTTTAAGGGCGAATTCTATGATAACCTGCCGGCAGGCGCCGCATGGCCTGGCCGATTTTGCCGCTACGCACACTGCGCGCAGCTTCTTTTCTCCGTGGCTGACCGCGTTAAAAATGGCCACGCGCTCCGCACAGATAGCCAAGCCGAACGAAGCGTTTTCGACATTGCAGCCGGTGTAGATCCTGCCGGACTCGGCCAGCACGGCCGCGCCCACCGGATAGCGGGAATAGGGGGAATACGAATTTTTCTGCGCGTTCTTGGCGGCCTGTATGAGTTTTTTACGAATAGCGCTGGCCCACGTCTTTCTGCCGGGTTTACGGCTTTTGGATTCTTTTTTCATAAAATCACGTTATGCCCCCTACCCGATTATGGGCTTAAGGGCTTTATAAAGTTTCGGGGGAAAATTTTCCCTGTGCGTAAACACCGAGGTTTTTATTAACCCGGCGCAATCGGCATGACAACCGGCTTTAGCGGCCAGGGGAATCACCTTCACCAGCAGGCGCCGGATGTTCTCGATGTTCTTTTTAAGTGTGGTGGTTACTTTTTCCTGGTCCACTTCCTCTCCCTCTTTCCAGCAGTCATAGTCGGTAACCAGGGAAATCGGCGCGTAGTGGAAGCCTGCTTCGCGGGCCAGTTTGGCCTCGGTGGCCACGGTCATGCCTACCACGGAATATCCCATCTTCCTGTGATAATGGGATTCGGCTTTGGTGGAGAACCCCGGACCTTCCATGCAGACATAGGTCCCTCCGAAATGCGACCGGATCCCCAGTTTTCCGGCCTCTTTATACATCATTTTGGCAAGCGCCATGCAGAAGGGCTCGGCCAGCGGCACATGTCCCACTATGCCGCCGCCAAAGAAAGTGGAAATCCGGCCTCTGGTTTCGTCCTTGAACTGGTCGGGAAACACGAAATGGGTGGGGGGGAGCTCGGCGCGCAAAGAACCGACCGCGCTGACGGAAATTATAGTCTTAACGCCAAGTGACTTAAGGGCCCACATGTTGGCCCGATTGTTTATCTCGGAGGGTAAAATGACGTGTTTGCGTCCGTGGCGGGGCAGAAAAGCCGCGGGAACTCCGGAAATTTCGCCCAGGACGACCTTGTCCGAGGGGTCGCCGAAGGGGGTTTTGACCTTTATTTCCCTGATGCCTTTAAGCTCCCGCATCGCGTAAAGCCCGCTTCCGCCTATGACAGCTATCTCAGCAACAGGTTTCTTGATCATTCCGGCTCCTTTAAAATTTTGCGCCCGATCGCTATCCGAAAACCCCAACCGCCGGTCCGTAGAACTTTTCCTAAAACCGGCTCAAATCTCAGGATTCGGGATAAAACGGCCCGCTTCCAACCCTTAATATAAATATTATAACAATTAGAGGCTCTAAAACACCAAAAAAATCGCCAAGGATCGTACCAAGCTATGATTGAACCGTATCCGGATCTGGCTATCAGACGGCCCAGGGATACATGGGAAACCTAGAACAGAGACCCCTGACCTTTTCCGCGATACCTTTTAAGATTTTATCATCGTTCTTATGTTTGATAGCGTCATCCATGAAATCGGCAATGGCGGCCATATCGCGGTCCTTCATTCCGCGTGTGGTTATCGCCGGGGTGCCGATCCGGATTCCGCTGGTAACCATGGGCGGCTGGGGGTCGTAAGGGATAGTGTTTTTGTTGACCGTTATGCCGGCCTTATCCAGGGCGATCTCAGCCTCTTTACCGGTCACGTTCTTGGCGCGCAGATCCAGGCTCATCAGGTGGCAGTCGGTGCCGCCGGAGACTATCCGATAGCCCCTGGACTGCATCTCGCGGGCAAGCTTACGGGCGTTCCTGATAACCTGCCGCTGATATTCTTTGAACGAGGGCGCCAGAGCCTCCTTAAAGCAGACGGCTTTGGCGGATATGGCATGCATGAGCGGCCCTCCCTGGTTGCCCGGGAAATTGGTACGGTCTATTGTCCGGGCGTATTGGGTCTTGGACAGGATCAGGCCGCCGCGGGGTCCGCGCAGGGTCTTATGCGTGGTAGTAGTGACTACGTCCGCGTATTCCACCGGAGAGGGATATACCCCGGCCGCAATAAGGCCGGCGTAGTGTGCGACATCTGTAACTAAAAAGGCCTTCCAGTTATCGGCCATCTGCTTAAGCCGCTTCCAGTCCCAGATCCTGGAATAATTGGAAGCGCCGGCCATGATAAGCCTGGGGCGTTCTTTCTCAATGAGCTTGGCGGCTTCGTCATAGTCCAGCAGTTCGGTGTCCTTATGAACGTTCATGGTCACTATCTTAAAGTAGCGACCGGAAAAATTAAGGGGATGCCCGTGTGAAAGGTGGCCGCCATGGGAAAGATTTAAGCCCATTACGGTGTCTCCGGGGTTTATTAGGGAAAGATAGGCCGTAATATTGGCCTGGGTGCCGGAATGGGGCTGCACATTGGCATGCTCGGCGCCAAAAAGTTTCCGGGCGCGGTCTATAGCCAGCTTTTCCGCGATATCAACATACTCACAACCGCCGTAATACCGCTTGCCGGGATAGCCCTCGGCGTATTTATTGGTCAGAACCGAACCCAGGGCCTCCAGCACAGCCCTGGAAGTGTAGTTCTCTGAAGCGATAAGCTCAAGATTGTTCTGCTGTCTGAGTAATTCGCCCTTAACGGCTTTGTAAAGCTGCGGGTCGTTTTTTTTAATTTCTTCGTACATGGCGGGAATATCTCCTTTATGGGTTTATAAGGTTATGAGAATTACCAGAGAATAACCGATAAAAAACAGGCAGCGGAGCGAAGGAACCCCGATCTCCGTACTCTGTTATCTATTATCTATTTTACTCTTCATTTTGTCCAGCACAACAGCCACCGCTTTCTTTATCATGCGAAAAGTCTCGGAATAAACAACTTCCTCCCGGCCGCAGGGGTCGGACACGTCTCCGTTTCCAAAACCCGCGTATTCCGCAAGCGTATGGGTCTTATCGAACGCGGCCGGGAATTTTTCCAGGATCGCCGCCTTATGAGCGTGCGTCATGGCCAGGATGAGATCGGCCTCTTCCACCAGTTTGGCGGCGATCTGGACGGGAACATGCTCAAAATCCGGCACGCTTTCTTTTTTGAGCATTATTTTTACCGGAGCGGGAATAACCGCGGCGCCCTGCGCGGCCAGGCCGCAGGAGGTGAATTTTAGGTCAAGTTCCAGGTTCGAGGCGGCCTTGGCAGCGTAATATTGGGCCATCACGCTCCGGCAGGTATTGCCGGTGCAAACGAACATCACGGCCGCGGACGCGCCTCTTTCCCGCCTCTCAGCCTCATCTTTAAAAGAAGCCGGGCGCAGCAGCACCGCGATCTCGCCTTTCACTTCTTTGACGGCGGCCAGCTTGTCCCGGATCTCGGCGGCTGTCCCCGTCAGCCATTCTTCGTAAACCTTTGTCAATTCCCGGGCGATCACGGCGTTGGTATCCGGGCCGAATTCGGCGCAGACCAGCTCCATGAATTTTTTTATTCTGAAAGGCGACTCATAGAGGATGACCGTCTTCTCCAGTTCAAAGGCTTTTTTAAGCGCTTTCACTATCTTCCCGCGCGCTCTCGGCAGAAATCCCAGAAAAACAAAAGAATCGGAGGGGAAACCGGAGCCCGCCGCCGCCGTTACCACGGCCGAAGGGCCCGGGAGCACGAGAACCGGTATTCCCTCGGCGCGAGCCAGGGCGACAAGCTTGCGCCCGGGATCGGAGATGCAGGGCATGCCGCCGTCGGAGACTAGGGCTACGTTCCTGCCGGCCCGCAGAAAACCCGCCGCTTCGGCGAGCGAGCGTTCGTCATGTTCGTTATAACGGAACAATTTCTTGGCTATGGCGTAGCGGGCCATCAGCTTGGCGGTACGACGGGTGTCCTCGCAAAGCACGAGGTCGCAGCCGCGCAGAGCTTTGAGCGCGCGTATAGTAATGTCTTCCAGATTGCCTAACGGAGTTGGAACGATTGTAATCACGTTTATTGAGTTTAAAAAGGTTTGGGTAACGGATAAAATTGTGGGGGGAATCGCGTCCCCAACTTACCCTTGTCCCCCTGCGGCATTATGCCCCGGTTTTCGGTTCCTGCCATTCCTTATTTTCAAGCTTTAGGAAGGCGCTCACTACAAGCGGGTCGAACTGTTTGCCGGCGCCCTTGCTCAGCTCCGAAATCCCTATCTCGCGGGAGAGGGCTTTGCGGTAAGGGCGGTCGCTCATCATTGCGTCCCAGGCATCAATGGTGGCCACGATCCTGGCGCCCAGGGGAATCTCTTCGCCCTTAAGGCCTTCCGGATAGCCCATGCCGTTGTACCACTCCTGGTGGTAAAGGACCATCTGTGCCACCGGGCCCAGGAAGTGTATAGGGGAAAGGATCTGGTAGCCTATAGCCGGATGCTTCTTTATCTCGTTGTACTCCTCTTCCGTCAGGCGGCCTGGTTTTGAAAGTATCCCCCCGTCTATGCCTATCTTGCCGATGTCATGAAGGAGCGCGGCGTATTCCACGTATTTTATCATCTGGTCCGGCATGTGAAGCTCTTCGGCGAGCGCGCGGGCTTTCTGACGGGCTCTGCCGGCGTGGTCGCCGGTATAGGCATCTTTAGCGTCGATGACGCGGGCCAGAGTTTGCACCATCTCCAGGTAAAAGTTCTCGATGCTCTCGTAAAGCTTTATGTTTTCAAGGGTTATGGCCGACTCGCCGGCCAGCAGGGTCAGAAACTTTAGGTCGTAATCGGTGAAGGATTCCTTTTTTCTTAAAAGATGCAGGTTCAGGACGCCGAACGGCTTATCCTTGACCTTGAGCGGCAGGGCGATGAAAGGATCTTTTTGTTCCTCGCCGCCCATGAAATCCTTGTATTGTGTATTATGTTCCGGATCAGTGACAAAGATCGTTTCCCCCGTCTCAAAAGCCCGTCCGGCAATCCCCTGCCCCGGCTTGATGTGGGTGTTCTCTATGACTTCCCTGGAGATATTCTTGGAGGCTACTATCTTAAGTTCCTTGGTGGCTTCATCAAACACCATCATCGACCCGCGGGGGGAATGTATCAGTTCGCAGGCGCTGTCAACCACGGTCTGAAAAAAATCCTCCTTCTTTATCGAGCCCGCGTTGACTATGCCTATCTCATGAATGGTGAGAAGACTTGTTAAAAGCTCGTCAAATTTGTTCCAGGTATTATTAAGGGATAAGTCCCTTTCTTCCGTCTCCGAGCTGGGTTTATCCAGCTTCATAGCGTAAACCTTATTGAGCAGCCAGCCTATGACGGCTAGCAGCAGCGCTATGATGATGGCCAGTATATAAGTCATTACTTTACAACAATAGCAAAAATATTTCCGAATGGGCAACCTTACGCTTCAACTCCGGAACCACGGTTATCGGTACTCTTCATTGCTTTTCTCCGGCTAGTTTTCCTAAAACCGCATGCCGGGGGACGATTTTCGAATTTGTCTTTGTCAGGGAGTGGTTAAATAAATATAATTGATATTATGAATTCCTCAAAAACCGCCGTCATAGTGCTTGGCGCGGCCGGCAAGATGGGCGTCAAAATAGTTGAAAAGGTCCGGAACAGCAGCCATTGCGCCCTCGCAGGCGCGTTCGATCTGAAAACTTCCGGGAGCGCTATCGCTCAGGACCTGGAATCAGCCTTACAATCCGCCGACGCGGTAATAGATTTTACGGCCCCCGCTGCCAGCGCCGCCCACGCCGTACTGTGCGCCGGATATAAAAAACCCCTGGTCATAGGGACCACCGGCTTTGACGGGGATCAATTAACGCTCCTCCGGGAACTTTCAAAAAACTGTCCCATCTTCCTTTCTCCCAATATGAGTCCGGCGGTGAACCTTACCATCGCCGTGGCCCGCCTGATGGCGGCCAAACTGCCCGGATTCGATATTCATATAAGTGAGACCCATCACAAATTCAAGAAAGACGCGCCCTCGGGCACCGCTCTTAAATATCAGGCGCGGATAAAAGAAATCTACCGGGGGGAGGCGCCTGTAACCAGTACGCGGGCGGGCGATATAGTCGGGGAACACACCGTGCTCTACGCCGGGCCGCATGAGCGCATAGAACTCACCCACAGAGCTCATTCCCGGGATGTTTTCGCGGAAGGGGCCGTGCGAGCCGCCCTGTGGCTCAAAAATCAAAACCCCGGGATCTACGATTATTTCGACCTCCTAGACCTTGGCGGCCTCCTGCGTATGGCGCCAGATGCGGCACAGCCATAAATTGAAATCTATGAAAAAAACCGTCTTAGGCAAGAAACCAGGCGCATTTCCCCCCTACCTGTTCAGGGATCTGGATAAAAAACGCCGGGAAGCCGTAAACAAGGGAAAAGATGTGATCTCGCTGGCTGTCGGCGACCCCGATCTGCCTACCCCGGAGGCCATAGCAAAGGTCGCGGCCAAAGAAGTGCTCAAGCCGTCGAATCACTGCTATCCGCAGGGCCGAGGCACCCCGCTTTTGCGGCGCGCGATAGCCGAATGGCATAAAGAACGCCATGGAATCACGTTGGACCCCGAAACCGAGGTATTAACGCTCATAGGCTCAAAAGAAGGGCTTGCGCATCTTCCTTTCGCCCTCATAAACCGCGGCGACACGGTGCTCATTCCCGATCCCTGCTACCCGGCCTATAAAACCGGCGTCCTTTTATCCGAAGGGAAGATAAAAAGACTGTCCCTAAATGAACGGAACGGTTTCCTTCCCGATCTTGACGCGCTGCCGGCGTCTTTTTTTAAAGGCGTAAAACTCTTGTTCCTGAATTACCCGAATAACCCCACCGGCGCGGCGGCGGACCTGAAATTCTACGCCAAGGCCGTTGCGGCCGCGAAAAAATATGGGTTCTGGATAGCGCAGGACGCGGCCTATTCCGAAATCTTTTTCGGCAAACCCAGCCCCAGCATTTTCCAGATCCCGGGCGCGAAAGACGTGGCCGTGGAGTTTTACTCGGTTTCAAAAACCTACTGCATGACCGGCTGGCGCCTGGCCTGGATGATAGGAAACGCCGGAGCCGTGGCCGCCCTGACAAAACTCAAAGACAACCTTGACTCCGGCCAATTCAACGCCATCCAGAAAACAGCTGTTTTCTGCCTTAAGAACCACGGCAGGCTGGTCTCTCCGATCCGGGAGATTTTCCGGAAGCGGGCGGACTTTTTCATCGGCGCTCTGAAAAAAGCAGGCTGGGACGTTTTCCAGCCGGGAGCGACTTTCTTCGTCTGGGCGCGTCCTCCGGCAAAAACAAGCTCTTTGGACTGCGTTTACCGCATACTGGAACAAGCCTCCGTACTCATCACCCCGGGTTCAGGATTCGGCCCTTCGGGAGAGGGTTATGTCCGGTTCTCTCTGACCGCGCCGGAAAAAAGGATAAAGGAAGCCGCGGCAAGAATATCGGTAATGAAGTGGAAATAATAAGGAAACTTTAATGAATGCAATGGAAATCTTCAACTGGTTTTTATTCTCGGTGCTCGCTATGGCCGCGCTGGCCGTGGCAATAGCTTACTTTAAAAGCTATTCCATCATTCAACCCCCCAAACGCCGTACCCCGGTTAATTTTCATCCCGACCAGTATAACCTGGCTTATGAGACCGTCAATTTCACCACCGCCGACGGCCTTACCCTGAAAAGCTGGTTCATTCCGGCGGTGGGCGGTGAAACGGAAAAAACCATCATACTTTGCCATGGCTGGGGAGTGAACCGGGGCGATCTGCTGCGCGACACCCATTTCCTGGCGGAAAAAGGCTTCAACCTTTTTTATTTCGACTTCCGCGCCTCCGGAGAGAGCGGCGGCTCCATTTCAAGCGTCGGATACCTCGAAACGCGCGACTTCGACGCGGCCTATGACTTTCTGAAAACCCACCGTCCGCGCGCCATGGAACACGCGGCGGTTTTCGGTTCCTCCATGGGGGGTTCGGTGGCTATTTTCGCCGGAGCCAAGTACCCGGAATTAAAATGCGTGATGGCTGAAAACACCTTCCTCTCATACCGGCGCGTTATCGCTAACTGGAGCTGGTTCCGCACAAAAGTCCCCTATTATCCCATGGTGCCTATGACGCTGGCGTTCGTAAAGTTGAAGCTGGGCGCCGACCCGGAACCGTTCAGCCCCGCGCAAAACGTGGACAAACTTAAGATGCCCGTAATGTTCATCTGCGGGGATCGCGATGATATCGTGCCGCTCCACGACGCGGAAACCCTATACGGCATGTGCAGGGCGGAAAAGAAACAGATGTGGATCATAACCGGGGCTTCGCACGGCAAATGCGCCGAAGTCGGAGGAGAGATCTACAAAAACAAGGTAACGCAGTTTTTCACGGAAAATTTATAAATAATTTTTTCACCCAATGATGAAATCTTCTGATCCTGAGAAATCAGTTTCTCTTACGATCGGACAGGTAGCTTTCAGCGGTTATTTTTGAAAAGCCTATTTTGTCGGCAAAATCTTTAACTGCCGCGAATCTTCCCGCCGAGCCCCTGCGGAACCCGCGAAGTTCTATATCGGAACACTCTTTGTTCCATCGAGCCCCGCTGTGATCACGGCACGTTTTTTGCCCGGCTTTCGCATGGGCGTTCAAAAGCTTCGCCACTTTTTTTTTATCGGCCAGAACCACGCCGTTCGTTACAATATTGATCTCTTTATATCCGGCTTCCAGTGCGATATATATGATCCGGTCCAGCGCGGGATAAAGCGTCGGTTCCCCTCCGTCCAGCACCAACTTGTCGTAGCCTTCTTTTCTCTTTTCCTTTATTATGGAACAGGCTTCTACGGGTGTAAACTCTTTTTTGGCGTTACGGGGAGGCTTGCCTTTTGCGCAAAACAGGCAATCTTCATTGCATCGCCAAAGCAGGTAAAAATAAAAGCTTTTCATGTGGGAAGTCCGGCAAAAATACGGGTTTTTGTCAGCGAGACTGTGGACTCCATTTTTCAAAAAAACGGTCCATGGCGGTGGTATCGCCTACCGGCAAATGGAAGAATCGCAGGGAAAGTTGTTTCCTCGCCTCCGCTTTCGGTTCCTTATCAACGCTCATTTTCCACATTGCCGCCGCCAGGCCTGTTCTGTCCGCGCCGGCTTTGCAGTGTATTAAGATCGGCCGGGAAGCGGAATTGAAAACGCGGATTATTTCGGCTACATTGCGCGCTTCAGGTTCCTGTTTTTGAGATATGGGAATGGAATAATGGGTTATCCCATTCTCGGCGCTGACTTTGATCTCTTCTTTATACCAGCCCGCGTTGCCATTATCAGTGTCATTGCGGAGGCTGAGAATACTCTTTATCTTGTACTTTTTTATGTAGTGTTCCAGTTCATCCCGGTCCAGCTGGGCGGAGCGGTAAGCTTCTCCGGGAGTAATGGCGTGAAAATTGCCCTGTTCGGAAAGGTATAGGAAGTAACCCGCGTATAACGCCAGCAGCGTTGAAAGAACACCCGCTCCCATTTTTAATTTCCTAGAAGCCATCACGGTTAGCTTTTTTTAAACTTTTGTGCCGTCGGGCGGATTTCTTTTTTCTCAAGCGCGCTATTTCTTTGAGGCGTTCCGAGGTTTCGGGGGAGATCCTCAATTCTATCTCGTCCGTCATTTCTCTCAGTGCCAGGAAGCGGTTGAGCGAGCGTTGACGTTCCCTTTGGCAGCGTACTATGAGCCCGAGGGGCGGATATTTAAGCAATACGGCGTTGGCCGTCTTGTTTATCTTCTGGCCGCCCTTGCCCCGGCCTTTTATGAATTGTTCTTCTATCAGGCCCAGATCTATTCCCAACCGCGCTATGCGGTCTTTGAGCGCGTCCACTTTTTGTCTGGTTATAGCGGAAAATTCGGTAAAATGCATAAATCAGAGGGGCCTGTGCGGCCGGTAATTCAGGCACATGGGATCATTACGCTGTCCAATTCGGCTTCACAATCGGCAAGCCTGTGGCAGTGCCGTATCAGGGGGTGTGCCTAGCAAACGGCCAACTTCGTCATAAAAGCCTTATGCCGGACAGGCTCCTAGCAGTCTGCTGAAAAACCCCCTTTCGGGGTCTTTTGGCCGATTTTTGCCTACGCCTTTGCGCTGCTCAACTCACAGTCTCTAGTCGAGAATGCTCGTTTCGCATCGCTTCGGCTCGGCTTCAAAATCCGCTCAAAATACCTCCGAGTAGGGTTTTTCAGCAGACTGTTAGTCTTTCAGTTCCCCGTGTTCGCGCAGATATTTGCGTATATGCGAGCGGGCGCCGGCGGTCTTTACGATGCCGAGCCAGTCTTTTTTGGGAGCGGAATTCCTGCGGGTGATGATCTCGCAAATGTCTCCGCTTTTCAGTTCGCAGTCCAGTTTCACCATCTTATTGTTGACCTTGGCTCCGATGCAGGCGTCGCCGATATCGGAGTGGATGGCGTAGGCGAAATCCAGGGGATTGGACCCCACCGGCAGCGGTTTCACGTCGCCTCTGGGGGTAAAGATGAAGATCTGGTCCAGTTCCAGGTCGGTCTTGAAACTTTCTATGAATTCGCGAGGGCTTGAAAGATCCTGCAGCCATTCCATCCACTGGCGGAGCCAGTTGAGCTTTTCGTCCAGGTGATGGTCGGCGCCGGATTCGCCCAACTTATAACGCCAGTGAGCCGCGATGCCGTATTCCGAGGTGTGGTGCATCTCCTCGGTGCGGATCTGTATCTCTATGATCTCGCCGGAGGGTGCCATTACGCTGGTGTGAAGGCTCTGGTAAAGATTCATTTTCGGTACGGCTATATAGTCGGTGAAGGAGCCGATGACGGGCTTGAAAATTGAGTGGACCGTGCCGAGGAGGGCGTAGCAATTGATCACGTTATCGGTGATGATGCGGATACCGAGAGCGTCCTGGATATCTTCAAAAGGAAGATTCTGTTTAAGCATCTTGCGGTAGATGGAATAGAGGTTTTTGGCGCGGGAGAGCACCCTGTGGGGGATCTGCGTGCCGCCCAGGTGCTTTTCCACGCCCTGCTTGAATTCCTCCAGAAGCTTCTCGCGTTTGGCGAAACGGAGCTGGACCTTGGCCAGGAGGTTCTGGTATTCGTCGGGGTGGAGGTATTTGAAGGAGAGGTCCTCCAATTCCGACTTTAAATGGAAAATGCCGAGGCGCTGGGCCAGCGGGGCGTAAAGCGAAAGGGTCTCATGGCTGATCTCCAGCTGTTTTTCCTTTGTGAGAAAATTGAGCGTGCGCATGTTGTGGAGGCGGTCGGCCAGTTTTATAACGATGACGCGGATATCCTTTGCTGTGGCCAGGATCATTTTACGCCAATTTTCGGCCTGCGCCTCGTCCCGCGATGAAAATTTAAGGGTTTCTATCTTGGTCACGCCCACGACCAGTTCGTATATTTCCGAACCGAACTCCTTTTTAAATATTTCGTGGGACACCGTGGTGTCTTCCAGGACGTCGTGCATCAGGCCCGCGGCGATGGTCTCAAGGTCCATCTTAAAGTCCACCAGGATCTCGGCCACGGCCGCGCAATGGATGAAATATATTTCGCCGGAGGCGCGCTTCTGGTCCATGTGCGCTTCCAGGGAAAATTGCCAGGCATACTCCAGCTTGGTGGTGTCTTCAGTGGAGTATTCTTTGAATTTTTTAATCAGGTCTTCTAATTCCATAGAGAAAGCGTGACGGCTAGACAGCTGGACAGCTTGGCGGCCTGAAAAGAAGTCCAGTCCACAATTCGTTTCTGAAAGCGGACCAGCCTCCCAGCTGTCTAGCCGCTTGGCACTTAATCGCTTCAACTCTGCGCTTCGTAGAGCCCTTTATAGACGCCGCCTTTGGCCAGGAGCTGGTCGTGCGTGCCGGTTTCCGCTAGTTCGCCTTTCTTGAGCACGAAGATCTTGTCGGCGTTCTTAACGGTGGAAAGGCGGTGCGCCACCATGACCACGGTGCGGCCGCCGAGAATCTTCTCTATGGCCGCCTGCACGGCCTGTTCGCTCGCGGTATCCAGGTTGGAGGTTGCTTCATCCAGAAGCAGGATCTTCGGTTTTTTAATGATGGCGCGGGCTATGGCAAGGCGCTGGCGCTGTCCGCCTGAAAGCTTTATGCCGCGTTCCCCCAGGATTGTCTCGTAGCCCAGCGGCATGGCGCTTATGAAATCGTGCGCGTCCGCGGCTTTGGCTGCCTCCGTCACTTCTTCAATGGAGGCGCCGGGCAGGCCGATGGTTATATTCTTGTAAACGGTGTCGTCGAATAGAATGGTGTCCTGCGTTACCAGCCCCATATGATTGCGCAGGTCCGTGGTGTCCACATCCCGCATATCATGGCCGTCTATCAGGATCTGCCCGGTGATGGGGTCGAAAAAGCGCAGCAGCAGGTGGATGATGGTGGTCTTGCCTGAACCGGACGGCCCCACGAACGCCGCCACTTCTCCCGGATTTATGGCGAGGGAAAGATTCTTTAAGACTTGGGTGTCGCGCGAAGGATACTTATAGTTTATGTCCCGGAACTCTAGTTTGCCTTCCAGGACCCCGATGCTTTTAGGCTTTGAGGTCACTATGACCGTAGGTTTTTCTTCCAGGATCTGGTAGATGCGCTCCCAGGAGGCCATGCCCATCTGGAGTTTGGAGTTTAGGTTTGAGATGTTTTTGAGCGGCATGTAGGCGGTAACATACCCGGCCATGAAAGAAAGGAATTGATCTATGGTCATGGTTCCGGAAAAAATCGCCTTGCCGGCCATATAGATAATAAGGATGAAGATCATGCTGCTGAGGAATTCCATTATCGGTCCGGCCATAGCCGTGGCCCGCAGGTAGCGCATCATTTTGGAAAAATAGTCGTCGTTGGTGACCCGGAAATTGGTTATAGCTTGTTCCTCGTAGTTGAACGCTTTTACCACCGTGATGCCCTGCAGGCTTTCCTGGAACCTGTGGGAGATCTCTCCCACCAGCACATTGCTCTCGGAGCTTGCCTTGCGCATTTTCTTGCCCAGCATTCCCAATATGACGCCGGTTACGGGCAGTATAATGAAGGAAAGCAGGGCGAAGCGCCAGTTAATGTAGAAGAGCGCGCTCAGGGCGGCGATGACGGTCATAACATCGCGGATGCCGTAAAGCGGTAGGAACTGAACGGTTGATTGAACGTTGTTGAGGTCGTTGATGACGCGGCTCATTACGTCGGAGGAGCGTTTGCGCCAGTAGAATTCTATCGAGAGGCGGTGGATATGCGTGAAAAGATCATCGCGTATCTGTTGAACCACCTTCTGGCCTATCCAGCTCATCAGATAGGCGTTAATATATTCGGCCGCCATTCGGAAGACGAACAAGATCGGCAGCCCGATCAGCACAAGCTTGAGAGTGTGGAGGTTTTTGTCCAGGAAGACGCCTTTTATTAAAGGCCCGGTAATGTAAATTACGCTGCCGCGGATGGCCGCGAGGAAAATCATGGATAGCGCTGCCTGGATGAAGCGGAGCTTGTAGGGCTTGACATAGGCGGCAAGCGCCCTGGCCAGGATCTTGAAACGGTCTTGTTCGGCGGGGGGAGCGGTGTTATCGGACATTATTTTAAATGGTTCAGGATCTTTTCCGCCGCCCGCTTGGCCGCGCCGGGATTCCCGAGCATACTGCGCAGGCCCAGGAACTCCTTGCGCATAGCGGCCATTTTTGGCGGGGTGTTCAGTAGCGACAGGGCTTCCTGCGCCAGCGCCCCCGGGTTGGCTTTTTCCTGCATCAGCTCTTTGACCACCGATTTTTTAAGGAGGATATTGACCAGGGAAATGTACTGTATTTTCACAATGCGCTTGGCTATGGCGAAGCTAGCTCTCGCCATCTTGTAGGCCACGGCCATAGGCAGGCCCATCAGCGCGTTCTCAAGCGTGGCGGTGCCGGAGCAGGTAAAGGCAAAATCCATGGTGGAGCGGATCCTGTAGTCCTGCTCGCGGACTATTTCTATATCTTTGGACCAGTATTTATCCACGTTTTCCAGCGCGGGGATCAATTTTTCATCGGGGAACTCGGGCACGGCGAAGATATAGGCCTTGGCATCGGGGTAAACCGACTTTATTTTATAGAAAGCCCGTACGAAGATCGGCAGGTGGCGGGCTATCTCGGATTTGCGGGAGCCGGGCAGGATCCCTATTTTAAAGGCGTGGCCTTCGGGTATATCAGGCTTTACAACGGGCGCGGGCACGCTGTCCAGCAGTGGATGGCCCACGAATGAAACATTGGCCTTGGCTTTCTTATATATCTCCTCTTCAAAAGGGAAGATTACCAGCACTTCTTTTACCAGGCGGGCTATCTTTGCGGCGCGGCCGGGCCTGGAGGCCCAGACTTGGGGGCTGATATAATAGAAAGCGGGGATGCTGCGGTGGGCGGCGAGCCCCAGGACCTGGTGGTTGAATCCATAAAAATCCACGGCTATTACGCAGCCCGGACGCTTTTCTTCCAGATAGCGGCGCACCAGGCGGATCAGTTTCAGCCAGAGAAAAAAATTCTTGAAAGGTTCGGCGAAACCGACCGCGCCAACCGAGACCAGATTGTAAATGAAGTGAGTTGAAACTTCCTGCATTCGGACTCCGCCGATGGAGGTGACGGAGAGTTCCGGGTCCTTTTCCTTGAGGGCTTTGATGAGGCCGGCGGCGTGGGTGTCGCCCGAAGGGTCTCCAGCCACTACGAGGATGTTTTTGGTTGTGGGTACGATTCTGGCCATGTGAATTATTTCTCCGGCGGTTTAGGATTTATCTATGCCGGAGTTCTTCAGTCCTTCTTCCACCATCATTCGGGTGGCATTCCCGATATCTCCCAGTGACTGGGCGAGAGAGGGTCTGGAATCCGGCATTTTGGCGCCGGAAAGTTCATAACGCTTGAGTGAGTCCACGATGTCCAGAGCCAGTCGCACGGCCTTGAGGCCCTTTTCTCCGCTGGGGGTCGGTTTCTTGGCGGTTCGTATGCAGTCTATGAAGTGGTAGAGCTCTTCTTTAATCGGTTCTTTGCGTTCCAGCTTGGGGAAGATGATCTCCACATCCTTAAGCGTCCTGATGACGGGACTTTTTTTCTTGTATATCTTAAGTCTGGAACTGACGTAATCCACGGAGATGTAGGCGTCTTCCTGGTATATGCGCATGCGGCGCGAAGCTTCCATGCTTACCCGGCTGGCGGTGATGTCCGCTATGCAGCCGTTCTTGAACTTGATGCGCACATTGGAGATATCCTCATGGGAGGAAAGGATGCTGGCGCCCACAGCCTCAAAGCTCTCGATGGGGGTGTCCATCATGGTAAGAAGGATGTCCAGGTCGTGGATCATCAGGTCCAACGTGACCCCGGTGGCGGCCACGCGCGGGTCGTACGGGCCAAGGCGCTCTATTGTGATGAACCTGGGGTTCTTTATGTATTTCAGGGTTTCCACCACCGCCGGGTTGAATCTTTCCGAATGGCCAACTTGCAGCACCAGTTTTTTCCTCTCGGCCAGTTCCAGCAGCTTGCGCGCGCCTTCTTCTGAATTTGCGAGGGGCTTTTCCATCAGCACATGTATGCCGGCCTCAAGCGCTTTCATACCGATATCGGAGTGATATTCCGTGGGCGCGGCCACGACCATGGCGTCCACCTGGCTAAGCAGTTCTTCCACGGTCTTGTATGCCACGCAGTTATGTTTCCAGGCCAGCATCTGGGCCCGGAGTAGGTTGGGGTCGGAGACTCCAATAAGCTCCGCTTCCGGCATCTTGGAGAGAGTGCGGGTGTGAAAACCGCCGAGTTTGCCGGCGCCTATGACGCCGAAGCGCATCTTTTTTTTCTTTTCGGGTGTGGTTGAATCCATAAGGTCCTGGGTGTTCCAGATGTAGGCGCGTTTTAAAGCGCGTTTGATTTCGCGAAGGATATAACAATTATTCTACCAAATTTTGACGTGACCATTACGCCCCGCACCGAAGCTGCCCTGGAGGGGAAGGTGATTGCCGGTAGCTTTGTTCTGCCGGTATTTATTTACGGGACGAGAGCTGGGAAAGTCTGGAATTTTACGCTATAGCCCGAATCCTGCAATTCAAGCCGGTTTCCATTGGCAAACCGGCGGCACAAAAAATGCAGTATTCCCCGCAACCGCGGGTCGTGAATTTTCAGCGCTATGCGCGAAAATTCACGAGGGCATATCCGTCTCGAAGCGGCCCCTGAGCACTGCGAAGGGGAAAAATGCAACTGCATTTTTCAGGATAGCTTCAGACCACGATGGGCCGCCTCCCCTGATCTTCCAATGAAAACCTGCTTAAACTGCGGGATTCGGGTTAAACAATATGCGTTGGGTCCACGGAGATGACGGTGATATCAAGTTCCGCGGCTTTGGCCAGGAAAGCGTCTTTTTCCAGGATAAGGGTTTTTCCGGCTTCGACGGCTAAAATTGCAGCGCCCGCCTCACGCATGCTTTCAAGGGTTTGTACCCCTATGACAGGCAGGTCGAAGCGCATGTCCTGGCTGGGGCGGGCGACTTTTACCACGGCCATATCGGAGAGACGTTGCCCCGCGGCGGCGCCGCCGGCGCGCAGGACGGCCCCGGCCCTTTTGATGCAGGCGTCGGTGCCTTCCATGGCCTCCACCGCTATGACCAGCATATCGCGCAGCACCACGGTCAGTCCGATGTCCAGGCCGGCCAGGGTTTTGGCGGCTTTCCAGCCGAACTCGATATTGCGCATGGCGTTCTTGCCGGGTTTGGAGCCGGCCATAAGGCCCGGAGCGGGCAGGAGGTGTTCAAGGAAAGTGGCGGAATTGATCAGCTCTATGCCGTCTTTGTGTAATTCGGCCCCCAGGGCGCCCAGGAGGGAGTTTGCCTTTCTGTCCTTGAGGGTTAAAAGAAGTTTGGCGGCCCTTAAGTCCGGCATTATGCCGCCGAAGATAGAAACATGGGCCACTTTTCCCGCCATCAATACCCTGTTCACTCCGGCTTTCTTGAGAAAATCTATCGGTCCCGAGATCTGCCCCAGTTTGAAATAGGCGGTGGCGGCCGCGTACCGCTCTATCTCTTTAGGGGTGATGCCGTTAAGCCCAACGACAAAAACCGAATAACCCAGGTTCCTGGCCTCTTTGGCGAACATGAGCGGGAACGCGCCGCCTCCGGAGATGAGCCCTATCTTTTTCTCTGTCATTCTTCCGCCGCTTGGACCGCGCTGCGCCGCGGACGGGCCACGCCACGCTTGGACTTCTCGCAAAATTCGACCATATGCATCGCTTCGGGAGAAAGTTTTTCCGTTTTAAGCCGGGCTATGGCTTCGGTCATAAGATAACCGCCGAAGAAAAGGGTCTTAAAAACGTGCTTTATGGATTTTATGCTCTCAAGGGTGACTCCGTTTCGCTTGAGCCCGATCAGATTCAGGGTTACGGGCTTAGCTCTGTCGCCCCTTGCCGTGCAATAGGGAACGATGTCCTGGTTGGCCATGGCGCCGCCGGAAAGCATGGCCAGCGTCCCTACCCGCGTGAACTGGTGGATGGCTACGAGGCCCGAGATAATGGCCTTGTCTTCAATGGTTACGTGGCCGGCCGCCACCGCGGAATTAACCATAATGATGTTGCTGCCGATATGGCCGTCATGGCCCACGTGGGAATTGCACATGAACATGCAGCCGGAGCCTATGGTGGTGATGCCGGTAAGCGGGGAGCCGCGGTGGAGCGATACGCCTTCGCGCACGATATTGGAATCGCCCATTACCAGGCGGGTAGGTTCGCCGTGATATTTGTAGTCCTGGGGCGGCATACCGATGAAAGCGTGGCCGGTGAACTGGTTGTTTTTTCCGATCTCGGAAAACTCGATTATAGAGTGCGGGCCTACGGATGTTCCCGCGCCGATCTTAACATTTTCGCCTATAACTACGTAAGGGCCTATCTCCACGTCCTTATCCAACTGTGCGGATTCATGGATGATGGCGGTTTTGTGTATTTTGGTTGACATAGTTCCTCCAGAAAGTGTTCAGCGCCGGCCATACGCTGAAACCCCCTCTTTCGGGGTCTTTTGGCCGATTTTTGCGGGGGGACCCTTCCGGGGAACTTTCCGCATCGGGGTTCCACCTGCCCGCCTTTGCGCCGCTCAACCCTCAACCTGGCGCCTTAGTCTATGGCGAAAATCATTTCGGCTTCGGCGGCCTGTTCCTCACCGACAAAAGCGTCCCCATTGACCTTGCAGACCTTGCCTTTAAAACGCGCTATTTCGACATGCAGTTTGAGCACGTCGCCAGGGACCACCTGTCTGCGGAATTTGGCTCGGTTGACGCCGGCGAAATAGGCGAAGCGGCCTTTGAGTTCCGGCTGAGACATCATCATTGAAGCCGTTGTCTGCGCCATGGCTTCCAGTATCAGAACTCCGGGCAAAATAGGTTTGGTCGGAAAATGACCGTGGAAATAAAGTTCGTTGGCTGTCACGCATTTGGTGCCGACGCAAAATTTGTTTTCCTCTACGATCTCAACTTTATCCACCAGCAGGAAAGGATAGCGGTGGGGAATTATACGTAGGATCTCCTCGCAGGAGATAACCCGGAGGGGGGTGTAAATGCGGGGTTTTGTATCGTTCATGATAACTCCAAGCGAGTGTGCGGGCGGGTATGCCGGCGCGGAGTCCCAAAACATCCCGTATGGCGCCTGCACTCGCTAGTGATTATTATTCATTAATAGTTTAGCAAAAATCACATTGGTCTTGTGGGCGGTATAGGCCGCCTCAACGCTCACTTTTTCCAGCGCCATGCCGGTAAGCGCCAAGTCCCCGATAAGGTCCAGGAGTTTATGGCGCGCGAATTCGTTTGGGAAGCGCAGGGCGCCTTCGGAGCTTAAAAACGCGTCCTCGTCTATCACTACGGCGTTTTCAAGCGAACCTCCCAGGGCCAGGCCGGCGGCTTTGAGCCCGGCTATCTCGCTTTTGAACCCAAAAGTCCGGGCGGGTGCGACTTCTTTTAAGTAGTTTTTCGGAGTCAAGGTCGTCTCAAAGGTCTGTACGCCGATAAGCGGATGTGGGTGCGCGTAAGTCATTTTGAAGCGCGGCGACGGGGAAGGAGAGGCGCGGTAATAAACTTCCTCGAAAGAATATCCCACGGTCTTTTCCAGGATCAGCAGGCTTCTTTCCTGCTCCGGTTTTTCCCGCAGGCCGGCGCTCGCGAGGGCTTTGGCGAAAGGCAGGGCGGAACCGTCGGCGGCCGGCGGTTCTTCCCCTTCCAGGGCGATGTCCATGTCGTCTATGCCGAGTCCCGCGCAGGCTGAAAGGACGTGCTCCACCGTATAAATTATTCTGGCGCCGTCCGAAAGATTGGTGCCGCGCACCGTTGTCGCGATGTTTTCGAGGGAGGCCTGTATCGGCCCGGTGAGATCCGGTTTGAAAAATCGGATGCCGGTCGGCCCCGCGGCCGGCATAAAAGTTACCACAGACGGGCGTCCCTTGTGGAGCCCGATCCCGGCCATTACCGCGTTATTTGTTAATGTTTTCCGCATAGGCTTAGTCACAGGCTGTAATTGAAAAACACGGCGTAAAAAATATCAAGGCTGCTTAAAACTTTTCAAAAAATTTATTGTTTTTAATTTACGCCATGTTACGATGAAATCCACCGCCGTTACGGCGAACGTCCGCTGCGGCAGCGGGCGAATTCCGGTTATAGGAATTTTTTCTTAAGTTTGCGTACGGTGGCGTAGAGTTCCGGCAGTTTTGAAAGTATGACTTCTATCTTCATTGCTTCCAGGCGGGGGCGGCCCGTGTGGCCGAACACTACCTGGCCCGCGCCGAGGTCCGTTATTATGCCGGTCTTGGCCATGACGATGGCGTTGTCGCCGATATTGATATGGTCGGACAGCCCGGCCTGTCCGCCTATGATCGCGTTGTTGCCTATAGCGGTCGAACCGGCTATGCCGGCTTGTGCCATAATAAGGCAGTTTCTGCCCACGCGCACGTTGTGCGCTATATGAACCATATTGTCCAGCTTGGAGCCGGCGCCGATAACGGTGGCGTCCAGCGCGGCGCGGTCTATGGCCGAATTGGCGCCTATCTCCACATCATCCTCTATGATAACGCGTCCGACCTGGGGGATCTTGGTGTGTTTGCCGGCGATGTTTATGTAACCGTAACCATCGGAACCGATGACTACGCCCGGGTGCAGAATCACATTTTTGCCTATGACGCAGCGCTCGCGCACCGTGACGTTCGGATAGAGCCTGGAATTTGCGCCTATGCTGGTCCCCGCGCCCACGTAGCATCCGGCGGAAATGACGGCGTTGTCTCCGATGACTACCGATCCTTCCACCACGGCGTGCGGCCCGATGTGGACGCCCGCGCCTAATGTCGAGGTTTTATCCACTACCGCCGAAGGGTGGACGCCCGGCTTGGGCCGCGGGTTTAGTTCGGATTCGAATTTTAAAAGGACTTTGGCAAAAGCCTGCTTGGGGTCTTTTACATAAATAACGGCTCCGGCGCGGTTCGTCAGCGCGCTTTTAGCCTCTTGCGGGGCGATGATGCAGCCGGCGGGCCGGTTTACGGTCCAGGGAGCGTTAGCAGCTTTCTCCAGATAGGCCAGGTCGTTGGCTCCCGCGGTCGGAAGAGGGCCGGCGCCGGTTATTAAAGCGGCCGCCGGGCCCTGCAGTTCTCCGCCGACCAAAGCGGCGATTTCAGCGGGGGTTGTCTTCATTGTTCTTCTTCCAGTTTTTCAAGCAGTTTCCCGGTGAGATCCACGGCCGAATGTCCGAAGAGAATATTACGCTTATCCACGATGACGCTTACTTCTTGTTTGACGGCCAGCTCTTTTAACGCGAGATAAATGCGGCCTAGAAGGATCTCGCTCCTGTGGCTTTCATATTCAAGCAGTTCCTTTTCCACCTGGCGCTGGTAAATTTTAAGGGCCTCTTCCTTCTTTCTTAGGTCGGTTTCTTTGACTATTATGGCCGCGTCTATTTCAGGGACCGCGGTGGAGACCGAGAACTTGAAATAACTAGCGGGAACCTTTGACACTCCCGGCATGTCAATTCCGAGGCCGGGCAGGCTGGAAATGGGGATAGCGGGCGGGGCCGGCGGCGCGGCCGCCGGGGATGTCTGGACCTGTGTGGAAGCTGCCGGGATTGAAGTTGAGACCAACGGAATTGCAGCGGTTGATGCCTGGGCCGTTGTCGGGGCCGGGAGCGAGGTGGAGATCTGCGGCGCGTCCGAAGTCGAGGCCGGGGTTGAAGCGGAGACCAGCGGCGCGGCTGTGGTTGATGTCTGGACCGGGAGCGGGGTTGCTGCGGCCTGGAGTTTTTCCAAGCTCATCTGTTCCTGAGTGGCGAGGAGCGACGGCAGAGTGAGAGCGAACTCCCGCTCTTGTTTGAGTTTGGCTATATCGGCTTTGAGAGCGTATATCTCATGTCTGCGCTGGTTGACGGACTCTTCTTTTTTCTTTATTTCTCCGAGGAACTCCTCGCGGGCGTTTAGAGTGCCGGAATATTCTTTGAAGACCCTGTCGATGTCCACATATCCGACGGTACCGGACTCGCCTTTATTTTCCTCCAGGGAGAGTTCCAGCGCCGCCGCCGGCGCCGTTAAGACGAATAAAAAACAGAGAATAGAAAATAGAGATTTCGGACTTGTGGCGGTCATTCCGTTCCTCCTTTCCCAATACTTGCGTAGGTGCCGTCACAAAGCACTGTGTGCCTCAAACGGCCAATACCAGCCAACGGCTGTGCCGTAACTGACCTATGGGCGTGCCGCATCAAGAGCTATGCTCATTAAAGCGGCCCAGGACTATGTCCATCAGAAGGCATTGCGTAGGTGCCGTCACAAAGCACACCATCCTATGGTCATGCCGTAACTGACCTATGGGCGTGCCGCATCAAGAGCTATGCTCATCAACGCGGCCAAGCGCTATGCGCGTCAGATGGCCTGGGCCTATGGCCAGCAAACGGCCTGTGTGCCTCGAACGCGGCCAATTTTCGAATCGCATGATCCTTACGCGCTAAAACAAGTTGCCGAGAGTGAAATAAATATCGGACAACTGTTCCCCCGGTTTATGGTTGAAGCCATAGCCCCAATCCAGCCGGATCGGGAAAGCCGGGGTTGTGAACCGTATCCCGAATCCCGCGCCCATCTTCAGGTCGTTCACCCCGGTGCCTGAGCGCAGGCTCACATCGTTGAAATGTTCCCAGGAGTTGCCAATATCCAGGAAGAAGCCCCATTGCACTATGGTGCGCTTTTTCTCCCTGGCCAGCGGGAAATGAAATTCCAGGTTCAGGATATCGGAGACGTTTCCGCCGTTCAGGGGGCCTATCTGGCCGTTGTTATTATAGCCGCGGATAGTGTCTGCGCCGCCGAGGAAAAATCTTTCGTAAACCGGCAGTTTGGAAGTTCTGCCGAATCCCGCGCCATAACTGAGCTTGTTAGATACCGCCAGCACGAAAGGATAGTCCTCTATGGAAAAAAGTTTCAGGTTATAGCTGTGGGCGAAGGTGGGCTTATAGTAATTGACGTCGCCCATGAGGGGGCCGCCGGTCAAGTCCACGCCGATGGAAGACCTGGACCCCCGGACAGGGTCCCAAACATTATCGCGGGTGTCGCGCGCTAATTCCATGTAGACGGAGGAGGTGACGCTTGTTCCGGGAGAAAGCTCATTGATGTAGATCGTGTCCACTCCGGAGATCCTCACTTTTTCGCGGGTATATGAAATAGTGAGATGGTACTTATCATCCTCGAAGCGCGGTCCCACGGTCACCTTGCCGCCCGCGCGCTGTTCGGTATAGGCCGATAACGAATCCCGGTAAGGTTTGAAGCGGCGGGTGTTGAAGATATCCAGCCCCAGTGTGGTCGGATGGGTCCCGATCCAGGGCATAGACCAGCTTACGTAATAATCCTGCACCCTTTTACCGAAATTCCAGGACAGAGAAGTCCTGTATGCCCGGCCTAAAAGGTTCAAGTGTTGGAGCGAAAGGGTTCCAACCAGACCGTCACGGGAGGAAATGCCGGCTCCGGCGGTGAGCGAGCCGGGCTTGCCTTCCGTCACGTCAAATACCAGGTCCACCTTGTCCGGGTCCGCAGTGGGATTGATGACTATTCCTACGTCGTCCAGGAAATTAAGATTGAATAATTTTTCCTGGCTGCGCCGGATCTTGCCCGAACTGAAAACCTGGCCCTCTTTTTGCACGATTTCACGCTTGAGCACGTAGGTCTTGGTGACTTTGTTTCCCTCCACGTCTATGTTGCCGACATAAATGGGGTTGTTTTCCGTGATGTTGAAATTAATGTCCAGTCCGCCGGTCGCCGCGTTCGGGACCTTGTCGGGCTGGAGAAGCGCCTTCAGATATCCCTTGTCCGCGTATTTGTCCTGCAGGGCTTTTATGGTGTCGTCGAATTTTTCCTGGTTAAAGAGTTTCCCCTGCCGGTATTCCACCAGCGCCGTCAGATCCCTGGAGGTATAGACGGTGTTGCCGGAGAACGTGGTCGCCCCGAACCTGTGGAGGGGGCCCTCGGTGAGGACCGCTTTTATGAAAACCTTGCTCTTGTCCTCGTTGAAGGTGACCGAGGAATTTTCAAGCTTAAACTCGCTGTACCCGTTATTTTTATAGAAAGTTTCCAACCCCCTTAAATCGTTGTCCAGGTCCTGGGGCGAGTAGATCTTGTTGGGCCGGTTCTTCATTTTTTTGACCAGTTTTTTGGTCTTGAAGCCTTTCGCGCCCTCCAGGGTAACTTCCGTGATCTTGGCTTTTTTACCTTCGACGACGTTGATGGTCAGGTAGCAGGTGTGGGCCGCCGTATCGTAGCGGACCTCGTAGTCGGTTTTAGCCTCAATATAGCCTTTCTCATGGTATTTATCGGTGATCTTAATGAGATCCTCGCGGATCTTAAGTTCGTCGAAAAAGTCTTTTTCCTTGAGGGCCATCTCGTCCCTGACCGTGCCTTTCGAGAGTTGCTTGTGCCCCGTGATCTTCACCTCCCTGATCATAAATTTTTCGGAAACGATATAGGTGACGGTCGCGGCATTTGAGGAGCTTGTTATGTCGCGGAATTTAGGCGCCACAGGTTTACCGTTCATTTCCTCGATATCAACAGAAACTTTCTCCAGGCTGCCCAGACCTAATACGGCCTCAATATCGGAATTTACGAAGTCCTGATAGTAAAGTTTGCCCTTTTTGGCGTGCCCCGTCTTGGCGATAACTTTGGTCTTGACGTTAATATTCCCTTTGACCGCCACGGCGCCCACTTCCCACGGACCTTTTCCAGGGCCGGCGGACGGTTCCGCTTGGCCGGAAGTTTCGCTTATGCCGGGCAGCTTTGCGATATCCGTAGAGGCTGGCACGGCCGGGGTTATTTTAAAGGTGTCGGTGGAGACCGGTGTCTGAGGCTTCTCGCCAAAGCCGGGCACCTGGCCATTCATCCATTTGGAAGGTTCCGGGAAGCCGCCGGAGTCGGACTGGCTCATGACCGGGAGAGTAAGGTTGCTGAGAAGAAGCAGTATCAAGGAGGTTATTTTCATCGGATTATATACCCGGACATTTGTGCTATCTTACCACTTTTGGACGTGGATTTGTAAATTTCTTGGTTCCGGCGGATTTATGCTAGAATAAATCTGCCTTAAATCCGGGAAGCGGCGGTATGCGTCCCAAAGAGACGTGATCCTGCGGACATTTAAAGAAACAGGAGATTTAACAAGAAATGAAAAAGATTTACATTCTTGACACCAACGTGCTTATCCATGATCCGATGTCCTTCACTAAATTCGAGGACAATTCCGTGGTGATCCCGATTTCCGTCATAGAAGAGCTGGATACCTTTAAATCCGTGGCTGATGAACGCGGCAAAGCCGCCAGGATAGTTTCCAGGAAGCTGGATGATTTCCGCAAATTCGGCAAACTCAATGCCGGCGTGAAAATGGAGAACGGCGGCATGCTCATCGTGGACCTGGACCATGAGCAGGTTCTGCCAAAAGAATTCCTGCTTGGGAATATGGATAACCGGATACTGAACAGCGCCCTCTGGTTCAAGAAAAAAAAGAATAACGCCGTTCTGGTCACCAAGGACATTAACCTCCGCCTAAAAGCCGAGGCCGTAGGCATCAACTCCGAGGATTATGAGGCCGGCAAGGTTAAGGTGGACGAGATCTATCCCGGCCTGGTCACCATAGAGAAGACCGCCGATTTTGTGGATAAGTTTTACAAGGAAAAGTCGGCTAAAAACACCGACCCGGACCTGGTAGCCAACGAATTCGTCATCTTCAAGGCCAAGGAAGACCCGAAGAAGAGCGCCATGGGCCGCGTGTCACCCTCCGATACGTCGGTGATAAAAATGCTGAGCCCCGAGAGTTCGCCCTGGGGCATCCGGCCGCTCAATAAGGAGCAGCGCTGCGCCATGGACCTGCTGCTTGACGAGAACGTCAAACTGGTCACCATGATCGGTTCGGCCGGCACCGGCAAGACCCTTATGTCGCTGGCGTGCGGGCTGCAGAAAGCTGTGGAGGAAAGCGTTTACCGGCGCCTCATCATCTGCCGCCCCATAGTTCCCGTGGGCAAGGATATCGGTTTCATTCCCGGCACAAAGGAAGAAAAACTTTCCACCTGGATGGGCGCCATCTACGACAACCTGGAATTTATAATGGATAAGCGCCACCAGGACGACGCTATGCAGAAATTCGAGTACCTTCTGCAGAACGGCAAGATAGAGATCGCTTCCGTCACTCACATCCGCGGCCGCTCGCTCCCTAAACAATATATGATCGTGGACGACGCGCAAAACCTGACCCCTCATGAGATAAAGACCATCCTTTCACGCGCGGGAGAGGGGACTAAAGTCGTGGTCACGGGAGACCCCTATCAGATAGACAACCCCTACCTGGATATTGCTTCCAACGGCCTCATGTATATCGTGGACCGGTTCAAGGGGCAGAAACTTTACGGACACCTGACGTTCACCAAGACCGAGCGCAGCGAACTGGCCGGCCTTGTCGCCGAATTGATGTAGCCTTGCCCCGGTTCTCATAACCCGTTTCAAAGCGGGACCCCTTCCGGTGGAATTCTCCTACAGGCGGACACCGCACTGCGGTTTCCCTTACCTATGGCCGTCAGACGGCTGAAGGACACCTGTCGCAAAGCGGCCACTGAACTCTGCGAAGGAGGGAAATGTAACTTTGTTTTCCAGTTAAGCTAAACGCAAGGCTATATAGTGAGATATACGCTGAAAGAAGTATGCCGCGAACGTTGGAGCCTGCGCACGGATTGTATATTCAGCGCACTACTTTATCAGATGAGGTCTGCTAAGCAATATTATCTTCCCGGTGAGCAGGCTCAGTCTTAATCGGTCTCCTGTGCGTATTCTGGAGATATTGTTGGTCTCTACCAGCAGTGGTACACCGAACTCGGCGCAGATGGCGGCGGCGTGGGAGCCTATAGTGCCGCGGCTTATTGCCACTGCGGCCACCCGCCCTATGCGGCTGAGGAAGCTGGGTTCAAAATCCGCGGCCGCATATATGAATTTGCGCGGACACTGGCGCAGTATGTCTCTATCCGTCACTGCCAGGCCATCAATCGTTCTGTTCTCTCGTCGTGTAGGGATACCCTTTATTGCGTAGCCCCCTCCGTGAGCAGGGCGCAGGCTCGCCGCCACTGATCGTTGTTTGCCGAGTTGCGCCAATTGTGTCAATAGGCCCTTTTCCAAAGCGCGCGCGTAAGCTGTTTTTTTGCCGGCGCGCAGTTTTTTAAAGACGGCCCGCAGCAGGTCCTTTTCCCGATCCAGCCGTTCGCACATGGCGGCAGCTCCTTCAGGGGTGAGCCTGCGGCGTATATAGGCGGCCTCGCAGCCGGTCATGCTGGAAAGGACGAATGAGAACGGGACCGTTCCCCTGCCGCCGCCAAGCGTCACCCTCTTCACCCTATTGCCGGGCAAGGCCGCGCGGAAAATAAAAAGCAGGCCTTGTCTGGCCAATGCGAACAGCGTTTTCTGGGCCTTGGCATTGGATTTCGGGGGGAAGAGAGTCTGATCGCCCAGGTGTCGTACCGTTATCCATTTAAGTCGCTGCGCCCTCCTTAGACCGGCAGGTCTCAGATTGATAACGAAATGCTCCAAGGTCTCGCTTTCGGGGCGGCTGAGCCGCAGGTAGTTGTAGGCCAGCAGGGCCGGGATCTCGCTCAGTGCCCATTCCCCGTTGCTGAAACCGAGTCCGCGCATCAGGTCTCGTATGGATGCGAAGATCATATCGAAATCGATCATGCCGGCTCCGGACACGGTGCCGAAGACCCTGGCCTGCAGTATGACCGGATGTCCGCCGCACAGAGCCATTTCCACGGAAATATTGCTTGAGGGGTACAGTGTGCGCTGTATTTTTGCCGCCGAAGCGGCGGCGGCCAGTGCGTCCTTCCACGGGAAGTCGGGGACTAAGCGGCCTTGCGGCCTGCCTTCCGGGCTGAAGACCGCCCTCCAACGCGCTCCGGCGCCTGAAGTTATCGAGGCCGCGCCGCCGCGTGCCAGTTCCACTACCAGTTCCTGTTTATGATAAAGCGTGCATACGGCGCCAAATTCCGCCTTAATTAACGGCTGTATGAGCAGCGCCATGTCGCCGCACGCCGGACGGGGGCCGCCGAGGCCCTTCCGGGCGAGGGCGTTCCCGTAGGCTTTCGCCGCCGCACCCCTGGCGGAAGCGGCGCATTGGATTGTGGCCGTAGCCAGCTCCCTGAGGTTCCGCGCCGTTTTGGACAGGTATATCCCCGGTGCGGCGGCACCCGGCAGGTCTTCGCGGGTCGCCGAACTGCGCACGATTACGGGGAAACTGCTTCCAAGAGTTCTGTCCGCCTCTGTCAGGAAGATGCCGGCGGTCTTAAGGGCATCCCTGCCGCTGAAAAGCATTTCCACATCGGAGGGGAGAACCACCCAGGAGCTGGGCACGGCGAAGCCGGCGGCATGTAGTGCCCTGATCCCTTCGGCTTTAGCGCCGGAACCGGTCGGTACCGGATTTTTAAGTATATCGCATAGGTAAGGCATATTGATCCTTAAAAAATGTTCCCGGCTCCAATCCGACTTAATGATCCAGGGGCAGGGCGCTCTGGGCGCAAAGGGGGTTCCTTCTCAAGGCATAAGCCATCACGCGAACCGCGCCGGATCTCCCGGCTGCCCCACTATCATTTGTGGCAGCGCATAGCGCCTATCGGGATTTTATGCAGGTCCTCTACACCGCCCGCAGGAGCCGTAGGTTTAGTTGAGCCTGGCCGAGCGCAGGGGGTGGGTTCACCGGATGGTATATCTTTTCAAGGCGCTTGGTCCGGTTGATGATAGAGATTCCCAGCCCGGCTGTACTGATGGCGTTCATGGCTGCAGGCAATCGGCCATCCACATGAGGCAGACACAAACACTGTATTATAGCGATAGTAGTTTGCTTTTGCAATCTTCATAACCGGAACGATTCCAAATCCCAATGCGTCAAATCATCGGCCAAAAGGCGCGCCAACATGATCGGCTCGCTCTCGGAAATTACGGGAAAGGCGCGTAAACCAAGCGGTCCACGTTTATCGTTAGCAGGTCTTTTTCTGAGGCGTAGAATTTGTCGGGGAACTCAAGGAAGATAGTGTTGCCGCGGACCAGCAGTTTTTCCCTTATCGAAGGATGGGTTATCTCAAAGGAACTGATGAGGCATTCCCGTGCGCAAGTCACCCCGAGTGCCGATCCTTCCGGCGGCACATCGCGCATCCCGACCAGGCATGTGCGCGTGTTGGTCAGGTCCAGGTATGGGTAGTAAAGGGTTATCTTGAAGGTTCGCCGGTTGAACCCGTAAAACCTGCCACTGGCAAAATTAACCTTGGGGAAGATCCCGATAGTCGATAATTCATAGCGTGTTATCCCGAGTTTGCTAAAAAATTCCAGAACCCTTCCATTGTGTACTTTAAAGCCATCCACGGCATCGTCAAAAACATTATTGCGGAGCAGCCGCCCGGCATTCAGCTTGAATGGCAGCCGGTTCCGTTTCGCCAGCTCAATGGCACCGAAGTCGTTTACGGTGATTTCGAGCCCCGCCGGATCTATCTTTCCGCCCTTCACCAGCTTTAAAAGTCTTTTAAAAAGAGAGTTCAGCAATCTCGCGCCTTTTTCGCTCAGCAGCGGAGTCAGCAGGCAGATCTTTTTGCCTTGTCCCTGCAGCCAAGCGATTTCCGCGCAGACTGAGCCGTCAAGCAGGTTTTCGCAGAATTCAGGGCCCAGGTAAAATCGGGTAAATCCCCGCATCGCGGCTTCCAGCCCGCCGGATTTTTTGAGATCTGCGAGTGTCATCGTCCCGAGCCGTATTCCTTTTTCTATAGCCATGGTTAAAAGCCGTCCTTGTTCCAGTGGGCCAGCTCTAGTATAAAAGCCTGGCTGGCTTTTGTCCGTGGCCTTGAGGAGGAAAGCTTTTCCGCCAAGCCTATCATGGCACGCAATTCGCCGACCTTTTTAACTTTCACTTCCTGTCTGTCGGAGCGCGTGCCATATTTCAGATACTGCACACCCGAAGCAAAGAAATCGAAAAAAGTCGCGGCATTTGAAAGTCTGGGAGAGCCTCTGCGGGTAAATCTGTTTTCAATTCGATTTATGATGCCGGGGAGTTCTCCAGCGCGGTTTGGTATGTCTAGGTTCCGGAGCTTTATCAGCCCGCCTGGTTTTGCGTTTATGTGGCAAAGACTGTCGTTGAGCATGGCCGATTTTAAAGTGAAATGGATGGGATGGTGCAGCTGGCAGCGACCGTTAACGTAGGCGCAGCCGAAAAATCGGTAATCGAAAATCTCGGTTTCAATGCTCCGTGTCCGGCAGAAGTAGAGGATTTTGCGTGCTTCATGCGATGAGATCTGGTTGGGGAGAATGATTCTGGAGATGTTGAAGCGCTGAAAAAAAGCCGCGCTCAGGCTGTTGAAGACCGGCTGTACCGAACTCAAGTGGAGTTCCGCGCGCAGGCGCTTCCTACCACCCGAGAATAATTCCAGCAGATATGGGTTTGAAAAAATAAAAGCGTCCACTCCCAGCTTATCCAGATCCCTTATCCGTCCAGTGATAGCGCCAAGCTGTTTGTCCGTAGCAGTGGCGTGGAGGTCATTGACCGCGAGCGATATTTTTTTCCCAAGCGCCTTGGTTTTTATTATGGCCGCCGCCAGATCCGTGCTGGGCAGATTTTTACTCCCGAAGGCCGGGAGCTCTCCGACCGCGGTGTAAAACTCATCTGCGCCGGCCTCTGCCAAAGGTTCCAGCTCTTTCAGATCGGTAAAACATGAAACTATTTTCATTGCTTGTGTAAGCTCCGTATCCGTAGCCAGACTCATCAGATGGCTATGTGCTTTTCTTTGGAAAACCGGCCTATTGTCCGTGTTCCTTAAAATGCTTCGGGCCTTATGCTTCCCAGCTTTTTGCCGGAAGAGATCAATTCTTTGTTCCCGTGGATCTTCAAGTAATCTGTTCTCGCGCCACAGCATGCCGGTTCTAGTGGGCAACGCCCGCAGGCCGGGTTTTCCGCTTTTTCCATTATGCCGGCTTCCAGGACCTGGTCTCCCCTGCGCCAGCGCTGGAATTCAAAGGAGAATCCTTCAAAATTACGCAGCCGGCATAAGGGGATGTTTTGTACTACGGCTTTCACGCCTTTAATTTTGAGCTTTGCGAGTGCTAGCTTCAGGAAAGGCTCCGCATCGCGGTAGCGCGGGACGATGTCTTTGCTGTCGTTGACCCGGCCCGAGTTGCGCACGAAAGTGAAGTTGACAAATGCCAGTCCCGGATGATTTCTGATTACCCAGTCAGCGAAAAGCGGCAGGCTGCGGTAGTTCCCCTTGAAGATTATGTGGAAGAGTCGAAGTTTATGTTCCGCGCCCAGTGTTTTCAGGTTTTCAAGCCCTTTCACGGCCGAGGTGAACTTGACGCTGCGTGTGGCCTTCATGTAGGTTTCAGGATCTGTGGCCGGGAAATTGACCGTGAAATAATCCACGGCTTTCTCTACCCTGCGGCAAAATTTAGGGTCCGCCAGCGCCACGGCGTTGGTGGACAGCATGAAGTTTCTCACCCCGGCTGTTTTCAGTGCCGCTATCCAGTCAAAAAAATCTCTGCTGACGGTAGGTTCGCCAGCGCCCTCAAGGCTTACCGCTTTAATGCGCTTTTTCTTTATTGCGGCGGTGGTTTCCACTTTTGATGCGGGTGCGCCGGTCGGTGGGTTTTGGCAATAGACGCAATAAAGGTTGCAGGTGTGTGCCATCGGTACACACAACTGCTCGTTTATCCACTTTTGTTCTTTTTTTGCTTCCTCTGGCGCCATGGATCTATATTATCATTTTTCCCCTGTGCCGCTACCCGAATTGGGTGTTGGATGCGCGGGGTAAACGCTGATCGGCTAACGTGTTGTTGCGCCTATGAATCTGAATAGATCTTCGGGCCCAGGGTTATCTGGGCTTAAAGGCCTTGCCTTATGCTCTCTTATAATCTTAAAATATTAAGTCACAAAATGCATGCCATGAATCAAGGATGGAACTAATGTCTAAAGCAAAAGCGATGTTGTTGAACGCCATAATGGTTCTCTCGTTCGTTAATTTTGCGACCGCCGCCGGCCTTGGAAACAATCTGAAAACTGGTACCCCCGCCGCTGAACTGCTTGCGTCTCTGATGCCCTCCCTGGATTTCCTGGAAACTATTACGGTTCGGAAAGTGGAAGCCGCTCCGGCCATCTTTAAAAGTGACAAACTTATCGCGCCCGGCCGCGATCTCGCGCCGAAAGTAGAAGATCCCCTCCGCGTAAAAGCCATTCTTAAGCTGGTTGGAGATATTTATAACAGTGTTCATCTGCCCTATGCGCAGGATGGGGCAACTTTTAAGAATAAGGAGCGTAAGTTGCCCGTTCAGCCGATCGGTTTTTATAAAGAATACACGCTCCTCACAGGCGGCGCTCCTCATACGGTGGTTATTGACGGACAAACTTACCAGGTGGCTCCGGATCTGAGCGCCCGCGGTTCCGAGCGCTGTATTATAGGCGGCGGGACTAAATTGTATTACACCCCGGACCATTACGCGCATTTCATTGAATTGACCGTGGTGCGGTGATGCGGTCTCTGTCTGGATTTCTTGACAGTAAGGAAGTTTTCCTGAAATCGGATATAACGGATATGAATGCGGAGGAAATAGAAAAGCTATTTCCTCCGCTTGGTTTTTTTGCATTCCGTCTGGACGGAGCCGGCGTTAAAAGCAAGGGGGAACTGCTGGGTGTGCTTGCCGCCGGCCTTAAATTCCCCGCCTATTTCGGTTACAATTGGGACGCCCTGCTGGACTGCCTGCGGTCCTTGCCCGATTTTATCCAGGCCCGCGGCTACGTCCTGATAATAGAGCGGTTCGACCTCTTTATGAAAGATTCTCCGGCCGACCTTGAGGATTTTAGGGATATCGCTGAGACAGCCGCCGGATTCCTTGCGGAAAAATACAAGCTCCCGTTTAAGATAATAACGCTATGAAGCTGATGAAACTCGCTCTCTTAGCGTTTTTTGTATTTTCATTCTGCGTGCCTGCCTCCGCCGGCGGTCTGTCTGTGGATAATCCGCGCATTAAAATTGCCCGGCGGGCAGGCAAGCCGGTCCGGTTTAAGACTTCGGATGGCTGCGCTTTGGAAGCTTTTTATCAGCCCGCTTCTTCAGGCTCATATGTGTTTGTGAATGTTCATGGCCTGGGCTCCAGCGGCGGTGAGTGGACGGTTTTGGAAGCCGGATTAAGAAAAAGAGGTTATGGCTATCTTTCTATCGATCTCCGAGGGCATGGAAAGAGCCTGGAGTGCGGGGGTAAACCGGTTAATTATAAAACTTTTTCCGCAGTTCAATGGGTCGGGCTTTCCGCGGATATACTGGCCGCGGCGGAATTCCTTAAAGGCAGAAAGGTTCCATCCAGTCGTCTGGTGCTGTGCGGCGCCAGCATCGGGGCCAATCTCTCCCTTAAGACCGTAGCGGAGGGGTTGCGTCCCGCAGGCATTGTTCTCCTGTCCCCGGGCATGTCATACGCCGGAATAGAGCCTGGTTTTTTTTTAGACGAACTGGTCGCCATCCCGTTGCTGCTGGCCGCGTCGAAGGACGATCCTTATGCCTGGGATAGCGCCGGCGCTTTGGCTGCGCGTGCGAAGTTCAAAAATATCCCGGTCATTTTCAGAGCTGGTCCCGGCGGCCACGGCGCAAACATGCTTTCTGAAACCCGGGCAGAACTTCTTAATGATATTCTTAACTGGGCGGATAAGCTCCGCGTAAAATAAAAACCCCGCTTGAAGCGGGGGTTTTGCGGGGGAACCTTATCCGATTCATTTCCGTGCGCCGGCTTTATGTTTCGGTAAGACAAGCCTTAGTTTCCCGTTCCTCCTTCCTGGTCCCCGCCGCCATCAATAACCCGTTCTTAACGCTTACCTTGAGGATTTTTCTCAAACCCCGGGTTCTTTAACGACGATCTCAAGGGCCGAGCCTTTGTCTGCCGTCGTAATTCCGGCAGTTTTTAGATTCCACCCGATGGAAAGACGGTGAAGAAAGCATCATCATACGATATCACCAGGCTGGTTGCCGGGTCCCTGATAATACATCACATATAATTGGCAATCAGAAGTTAGGATTGCTTATCATGGATTTGTTTATACTCTAGACCTTCATTATGACATTGAAAAACACGCTTTTATGTATTAGACTATAACTGCTGAGTTCCAGAATACATGGTCTGGCAATTATGGTTTTTCAAAAAATGACCTATTGGGCATCAAGGTCGGGGAACCCTTAGGATTGTGTCCGCCTGGCTAGATCCTGCTAAAGGGGCGCCGATTCCCTGTAAGGGGTGCCGCCAAGGGGGTTTTATGGATAACGAGAATATAGTAACCCTGCAGCTACAATTTACCAGGAGGAAAGCATTCCTCCTTTTGACGTTTTTTTTCATCTGTTGGCATCCCGGCTTCCTGGGGTCTGAAACCTTAACCTTAACCACGTATTATCCGGCGCCCTACGGTGGCTACGCCAGTCTTCTTACCACCGGTCAGACCCTTCTAGCCAGGGATGGAGGCAACGTCGGAATCGGGACTCCCAGCCCCGGATACAAGCTTACCGTGCGGGGCGGCATAGGCGGCAATTACGGTCTCACTCCGAATTATACTACTTGGGCTAGTTATTCAGTAGGTGACGGAGGCGCCGCTGTCTATAATGATGCCAACGCGTATAAAACCTTAATGTTAGTGGGGAACAATTCGGCCGGCGGAGTTCGCAAGGTAGGGGTTTGGGATGATTTCACCGTTAACGGCAATTCATATGTTTCAGGAAGTATGACCGTTAACGGCAACCTGAGCGTTAACGGTGTGATCACAGGCATGTGCCAGTTACGCCCCTATGCCCAAACCGGCACGACCTCTTGTCTCAGGGCGGATGAAAGGGTTATCACATGGTATGGAGACGGGAACCCGGATTCCGGCATGCTTCTTCGCGCGGTGGGGCTTGATATAACAAATGCTCAGGCGTGGAGGATGGTGGGGTTGGCCGCCGACCGCGCCGGGAATATGTTGTGCTGCAGGATACAATAGGGCCCTCCTGCAATACTTGCGGGAATTCCGTATTAAGGACAGCGGCTTTATCTCCCGGAAGGGAGCCGCCTAAAGGAGAGGAACTTGAAAAAGCAGGAAAATAAAACGATCGCTGTCAGGGCCAGCCTTAAGGATCAGAACCTTGATGTGGTCCGTTATGCCGCGTACGCCGTGAGCGACGCGGCGTATGTTTTTATAAAACCGGCCGGCAAGCGCGCTGTGGCGCTTGAGTTTACTCCAAAAAGTGCCGCCGCGGCAAAAGACCTGCTCCGGCGCTTTAAGGAGGAGCTGGCGGATGAACAAAAGCGCGCAGCCATTTTTGCCTCGAACCGTGACTTGAGGGAATTCATGATCCTGAAAGCGCTCGCGTACGAAGAAATTCCTCCCTCAGGACAGCGGGAAGATTCCGGCCTCACGCCGGAACAGGAGCGCGAACTGGACGCTTTGATAGCGCAGGTTGAAAGCGAGATAAAGAAGGAATCATTCGGGAAAAAGGTTAAAGACCCGCTTGGCATTACCAGGACATGGGAAGAAAAATATGGCGCAAAAACAGGCCGCAAAAAATAATAAATCTCAGCTTCTGTTGCCGCAGGCGCTGTGGCAAAAGATAGGAGCGAATTACCTGCTCACGAATGATTCCGGCCATTATGCGTGGCTTAAGGAAAAAGATTTCGCTCTGGTAACAGCCGGTAAAATGGCGGAAAAAGATCCGCTTTTCGCGGAGTTGGCGGCCAAGGGTTTTATCAGGAACCGGTTGGATTTTAACGACCTGGCCGCCAAGTGGAAAAAGAAGAACGCATATTTATATTATGGTCCGGGCCTGCATATCCTTGTGATGACGCTCAGGTGCGGCAATAAATGTCTTTATTGCCAATCAGCCGCCGCCGGATTGGGAGCCAAGCACACCGACATGCCCCTGGCTGTGGCGCGCAAAAGCGTGGATCTCGCTTTTAATTCTCCGAATCCCGGCATCACTATAGAGTTTCAGGGAGGGGAACCGCTGCTGAATTGGGAGGTGCTGAAAAACACTGTGCTGTATGCGCGCAAAAAGGCGCGGATCGCCGGCAAGGACTTAAAACTGGCGCTGGTCTCCAACTTCAGTCTGATGACCGTGGAAAAAGCCGAGTTTCTCCTCAAGCAGGAGGTTTCAATCTGCACCTCGCTGGACGGCCCGAAGGCCTTGCATGACAAGAACCGGGTCTCTTCCTCCGGCAGTTCTTACGATGACACCATAAAGTGGATAAAATTTTTCCAGGCCCGGCATGATAAACAGGTTCCGGAATACCGGGTGTTTAAGCCAAGCGCCCTGTTGACCGTCTCACGTTATTCACTCTCAGGCCACAAGGAGATAATAGACGAATATGTCGGGATGGGGCTTGAGGATATCTTCATCAGGCCGCTTGCGCCCATAGGATATGCCTGGAGGCTCTGGGACAAGATCGGCTATGACGCCAAAGATTTCTCGATTTTTTATTTGAAGAGTCTGGATTATATCCTGAAACTCAATCAGCGCGGCGTGGTTATCAGGGAGAAAATGGCTTCTATGATGCTGGATAAGATCGTTAATTTCCGCGACCCCGGCTACCTTGACGCGCGCTGTCCGTGCGGCGCGGCCATAGGCCAATTGGCTTACAACTATAACGGCGATATTTATACCTGCGACGAGGGCCGTATGGTAGGCTGGGAAGGCAACGATCTTTTCCGCATCGGCAATGTTTTCACCGACAGCTATAAAAAGGTCATGAACTCCGCGACCACCAAGGTTTGCGTGGTTTCTTCCAACCTTGAGGCCCAGCCGGTTTGCGCCCGCTGCGCGTATAAGCCCTACTGCGGCGTATGCCCGGTCTATAATTACGAGACCCAGGGATCTTTATGGGGGAATATGCCCGCCAACGACCGTTGCGGACTTTTTAAAGGAATATTTAAAGCGCTGTTCATGCTTTTAAAAAACCCTGAAAAGGCCGCTATACTTAAAAAATGGGTGGCAAAATAATGAAGACGAATAAAGGCGCGAAGGAAATATTTCTAGACGCCGGGATTTATTCCGGCGAAGCCGTAAAGCTGGCGGCTTTTGTGTTTTCCGACAAGGCGGATATACGGATCGTTCCGGGCAAAAACGTTTTTAAAATCTCGGTACGCGCGGAAAACGCCGAGCGCGCGGCCGGAGAGTTCCTGAACGAGGTTCTGAACCAGCAGTGCAGGATAGACCTCGCGAAGAAAAATTCCAAAATAGCCGGCATTATAGTAACAAAGGCGCTTTTGTCCGCTGCCGGTGAAAAATAGTTCCTTTCCAAAAATCGTGCTTCCCCGGCGGCCCGTGGCAAAGGTCATCAATGACCGTGATTTTCTGTTAAGCGGGTCATAGCGTGTTTTATATCCGATCCGGCTCCTGCTCTATGCCTGATATAGCGTTCTGGAATAAATGCAATAACAAGTGTGTTATGTGTACTAATGCGCCGGAGTTCGCGGCCCAGGATCCCGCCCAGTACGGCCTTAAACGTCAGGTTGAGAAGCTGGAGCGGTATCTTAAAGGGCTCGGGCCGATCTATCTGAAGAACGCGGACAAAGCGGATTTTATAAGTCTGACAGGCGGAGAGCCGACCCTCCATCCGGATTTTTTCAGGCTGCTGGTTTATTTCAGGAAAAGACTTCCCGGAATAAATATTACGCTGCTTTCCAACGGCCGCAGATTCGCCGATAAAAATTTTACCCGCCGGTTGTTAAAAGCGGCCAAGTCCCCGTTTACCGCGGCTGTGGCGGTTCATGGCGCTTCGGCCCGGGTCCATGACAAGGTGGCCGGGGTGAAAGGGGCTTTTAAGGAGACCATAAAAGGATTGAAAAACTTGTCGGACGGATTTGAAAGGCAGGCCGGACAGCTGGAAATAAGGATAGTTCTGCACCGGTTGAATGTCGGGGAACTTGAAAAAATACTGGAGTTTCTGCTTAAGCGCTTTCCGGTCGTAGCCCGCTACAGGGTTGTGGTCATGCACTATGAGATAGAGGGGATGTCTTTTGAAAATCATGACCGCCTAGCGCTTAGTCTTTCCGAATCGGCAAACGCGATCAACGCCGCCGGCCCTTTGATAAAGCGGTTCCCGGATCTCAGACTTTACCACTTCCCGCTCTGTCTGGTGGGCAGGGAACTAAGAAGCCGGTGCTGGATAACATTGCCTCCGGAAGACCGGGTTTATTCCGAAAAATGCGCCAAGTGCCGCGCCGGGAAAAAGTGCCTGGGGCTTATGCTCGAGTATTACAGAAAATTCGGCGACGGCGAACTTAAACTTTTATGAAATTTTTCGGGCTCGCGGCCCTCTCCGTCTTCGCCGTCTGGTCTGTGGCCGTGGTGAATATAGATATGGCTGTAAAGAGGATCCCGAACGTCAAGATCGTGCTCGGGGTCAAACTTCTACTGCTGGCGTTGGGGCTGCTACTGTTGAATTCCTATATGGGAACCCGCGGCGCCGTGTCTAGTTACCTGAACTGGAATTTCTATCTCTTATGGTGCGCGCATCTTGCCTGGGCGGTCCTGGCCGGAGTGACGCTATGGTACTCGGAGATCTGGCCGGCCGGCGACGCCAAGTTTTTTATACTGGTCGCGGCCTGGCTGCCCCTCATAAATCCGTACCTGAAAAATTTCCCGAACTATATTTCCCTAGGCCTGCTGGTGAACATCTTCGTGATGGCCGCGCTGGCGGCGGTCGGCGGGTTTTTCGCCTCCGGATTTTACCAGGCACGCCCGGCCGATTTTTTTAAGGAGCTGTCCGGCGATATTAAAAAACGTTTTGCGGGTCTGGCCGGCGGGAGCGAAAATAATAAATGGGCTATTACGGCCTATCTCGCCAATATGACTTTTCTTTTTCTCCTCCAGCAGATCTTCAACACCGAAAGCAGGCATTTCCTGAGCCGGTTCCTGGCCCGGGCCGATATTATTTATTTTTTTCTCTTCTTTCTGTGGGATAAGATCGGGAACGTGTTTGCCGGCAGAAAGTGGATGATAGCGATCACGGCCGGCTATATTATCTATTTCTTCACCGGCTATGTTTATTTCTATGACAGGCTGGCGGCGTTTACCCTGTATTCCCTGGGGAATGTTTTCAGGTTCAGTATGCTGCTTTTTTTCGGCAGATTTATGCTGGAATTTCTCATGGAGAAAAAAGACACTGTTTACATCGGTCCCGGAGAGCTTCAGGCAGGCATGATACTTTCGGCCAAAACGGCCAGGATCCTGAAGGCCAATACGTCTTTTGAAGGGGCTTTTGACGATTGCTTCAAGGATGGCCTAAGCGAAGAGCAGGTGGGGTTGCTTAGGGATTGGATGGAAAAATTGCCCTTGCGGGAGCCCAAGATAGAAATGGTAAAGGGCCGTCCGTTCGCTTTATGGATATTCGCTGGAGCCGTGTTCACGCTCCTGTTCGATAAAAATATTGTAAAGCTGCTCATGTGATAAAAATCAGGGATAATGAAAGAAAAGACTAAAAAGCACAAAATAGTCCTGTTTGCCGGTTATGCCTGCAGCAACCGCTGCGTGTTCTGCGTGAACGCGGACAAACGCGGCCTGCCGGGAAAGACGACCGGTGAGCTGTTGTCTTCAATTTATGCCGCCCAAAAAAAAGGCGCGGATGTGCTGGAGATCATAGGCGGCGAAGCCACCATGCGGCCGGATTTTACCGCGTTAGTGCGCGCCGCCAAGGATGTCGGTATAGCCGAGGTGGTCTGCGCCACCAACGGCCGGGTGTTCGCCGATATGGCCATGGCCAGAGCCATAGTCGGGGCGGGGATAGACGCGCTTGTCTTTTCCATACATGGGCCGTCCGCCGCGATACACGACGCGCTGACGGCGAGTCCGGGCAGCTTTTCGGAATTGATGAAGGGCCTGGCCAATCTTAAAAAACTGGGGTTTAAACGCGTGGGAGGCAATACCACGGTGGTTAAAGGCAATATGCGCGCGCTCCCGGCCTTGGCCGGACTCTATGTACGGCTTGGAATCCGGAACGTGGAATATATATTCGTGGACCCGAATTATGGCGGAGCCAGGAACGATTTTTCCGGATTGGTCCCCAAAATATCTTCGGCGGCTCCGTATATGAGGAAGGCTCTTGGCATAGGCCTTGCCGCAGGATTTGACCAATGGAAGGCGCGATACGTGCCGCTCTGCCATTTCAGGGGTTTTGAGGCGCAGATAAGCGAAATGAACGAGCGGCGGCTTTTTCACACCGAGCATTGGGCTCCGGATTTTATAAATACCGATGCTATAGTCTCACGCGGAGTTGTGGGGCGCCGTCGCACGGAGGCTTGCAAAGGCTGCGCGCGGTTCCATGTCTGCGAAGGGCTCTGGGTTGAATACCTTAAGCGTTATGGCGATCATGAATTGAAGGCGATTAAATGACGTCCGAAAAGAAAAATCTGAAATGCTATGAATTGATACTTAACTACAACTGCAACGCCAAATGCGCTTTTTGTTCGCAAGGGTCGTTCGATAAGACGCTTAATGCGGATTTCGACACAATAGCCAGAAACATATATTCGGCATACCGGGCCGGTTACCGCCGGCTGGGATTTACGGGCGGAGAGCCGCTTATAAGACCGGATATTCTGAAAATAGTGTCTTTGGGGCGTTCGGTGGGGTTTAAGTTTATCCGCGTACAGACCAACGGTATAAAGCTGGCGGATCCGGACTTATGCGCCGCTTTGGTCAAGGCCGGACTCACGTTCTGTAAATTTTCTTTTACCACGGATTCAGCGGCCGCGCATGACGGGCTTGTGGGGGTGCCAGGCGCATGGCGCAAGGCCGTGAAAGGCATCGCTAATTTGCGGAGACTTAAGATAAGGATCGGGACAAATATACTGGTCAATAAGCGCAATTACCGTCGTCTGCCGGAGATAATAAAGTCATTTTTGGAGAAGGGGATAACTAATTTTGTCGTCATCTACCCCGTCTATATGGGCAGTATGGCTGCGAACGCCCAAAAAATAGGCGTGAGCCTGCCTGCCTCCGAGAAATACTTCGCCGCGTCCGCTGCGGTTATGGAGAAAGCCGGCCTGCCGGAAGAGATCCTGTTCCTGAACACGCCGCCGTGTTTCCTCAAAGGCCGTGAGAACCTGGCTATAGGGTTGAACCTGTTTAATACCGTGGTCACCGGCCCCGACGGGAAAAGGACGGATCTGGATGCCACCGCCGACGCCGCAAAGGTCTACTCCGTCGCTTGCGGCACGTGCTCTCTTAAAGGGCGCTGCCGGGGGGTGGACGAAAACTACGCGCGCATATTGGGCTTTAAAGGCTTTAAGCCCGTTAAATACGACGGCCTTGCGATTAAAGAAAAAATGTCCGGGGAGCGGGGGTTCTTTTCGGACAATGAACGTTGTCTGGCGGAAATACTGAAGATTAAAAAAGAAGTTTCCACCGGCGAAGTTCTGAAGCTCTCAAAAAATATAGTTTTATGCCGGGATTGTTCCGACGGGAACGCGGTAATGAACTCGGCGCAAAAGCTGATGAAGAAGGGGTATGTGGCAAGCCGCTTTTTAAAAGGCAGGTTCTACTGGAGTCTTATTAAAAATCTGCCGGGACCGGATTTTTGAGAGCCGAGACCGTCTGATTTAAAGGAGAACAGGATGAATCCCCGTGTGGTTAAGTTTCTAACGGCGGCCGCAAGGTCGTACCGGGAGGGACACACCTGTATCGCTGAAAAACTTTTTAAAAAAACCCTCGCGCTTGACCCATCCTGTACCCAAGCATGCCTGTCATTAGGGGATCTGGCGCACGCTAAGGGGGAATTGGATGCGGCCATATCATTTTACCACCGGGCGCTTAAGTTTGATAAAAAGTGTTATCATGGCTGGGCCAATTTGGCCAGTTGTTATAATGATAAAGAGATGCTTTTACAAGCTAAAAAAGCGGCGATGCTGGCGGTTGAAATTAATCGCAACGCCGCCCATGGCTGGCAAATACTGGCCGAACTTGAATTGAAAGAACGCAAAATAGGCGAAGCCATCAGCCTGATAAGTCTGGCCCTGAAACTTGATCCGAATAGTCACATGTTGAACTATACGGCTTCAAAGATTTATCTTAAAGGCAATTTTGACGAAGAAGCAAAAAAAGCGTTGATGCGGACAGTTGAAATAAAACCGGACTTTTCACAAGCATATTTTGATTTATTGGAACTGGCTGGAAAGTCCGGGGCTTTTGTGAACGTGTTAAATATTTCCGGTATAGCGTTACGCAATTGCCGGCTCGAATACTGCCGCAAACTGCTCGGCCTGACTGGCGCCATTCTTTTCTTCGGTTCTATTGGCTATTCGCGTGCAAAAGCCGTCGCCAGGTTTTATAAGGAACTTGGTCCGGTGATATTTTTCAGAAAAATAGAATACCCGGCAAACTTCACCTTTGATATGACCTTGCAGTATGTAGAGGAAACTGATTTCCGCGGGCTGGAAACGGCGATGTCGGGCTTTATTGACACTATAAGCCCCGGTCAGAGGGATTCGGTGGATTGTTTCCGGGCTTATTTCTGTCTTGGGAAATATAAGATGGCTTTTGAGGTCGTGGAGAAGCTTTTGTTGAAAAAAGAGATTGATCTTCTGGAATTATGCAATCCGTGGCCCAACAATCGTCAGGCCCCGAAGATTAATAAGTTCTGGAAAATATATGCTTCCCGTCTGTCCGCGGCAGTGCTTCCCGGCAGGCTCAATGTCTGGAAGATTTTTTATCTAGAAATTTTGGGGTGCCTTATAAAGGGGAAGGGGGGATACTTCGACACGATTCATCCGGATTTTACCGGACGTTACGCGTGGATGCGGTTCTATCCGGCCTGCCGCAGGCTTAACTTGTGTGATTTTAAATCGGCTCTTGTGGAATTCAGGCGTGTTGTAAATTGTTTACCGCGCGATCCAATGGCGCGTTGTAAATATGGCGAAGCTTTGATCTGTGCCGGGAAGAAATCCCGCGGTTTTAAGGAATTTGAGACGGCATGTTCATTGGAAAAATGGCGGGATCAGAGTTTGGCATGGAAAGGGGAGATGCTGCTTATGGCCGGGAATTACCGGGAGGCGGTGAAAACTCTTGAAAGTACGCGCGGGGGATTTGCCGGAGGCTGGCTGGGCGCGGCCTACCTCAAGAGCGGGCGAATTTGCAGTGCCGTGCGTATGCTGGAGGAGGAAGTTAGAAAGAACGATCTCCTGGATGACGAGTCCAGGGTCTGGCTTGCCGAGGCCTATAGAGTTTCGGGTAATTTCCGCAAGGCGCTGTCTTTGCTCAATGGCGTGCTGAAACGGGAACCTGGGTACGATTTCGCCCGGATCAATAGGGCGCTGGTCTATTTGAGCCTTGGCAGGCCGGCCGGCATGCGTGAGGATTTTCTCAGGTTCGATACGGCTTTGCGGGACGAAGCGGCGAAAAAGCCGGGTATCCCCGCGCAGCGGAGTTGTTCCGACAGAGAAATGAAAGCCATACTCAAAAACTGCCTTTCCCTTGCCGCCGGGAACAGGCGGATGGAAAGATACTTTATGAATATTAAGTTTCCTGGGCTGGCGGCATCCAGGCGTTAAAAGAGACTCCTATTATGGCGCTGATACATTTATTCGGTCGTTGCAATCAGAAATGCGTATTCTGTTCTTATCCATCCGATGCTCGAAGCGGGGAGAGTCCGGATCTCAAATCCTGGCTTAAAGAGATCTCGGAGATGAAGCCCGGGCTGGTGCAGATATCCGGCGGGGAACCTTTGCTGGCCGATTTCTACGATCTTATGAAGGTCATAGCCTTTTGCGCCAGGAGCGGCCGGCAGGTAGAGTTGCAGACCAACGGCGCGCTGTTGGCCACACTGAAACCGGTGAGACTGGAACTTCTGGTAAAAACACTTGATCGGGCTAAAGGTTATTTTAATATTAATTTTTCGGCGTCCCGCGCCGAGCTTGATTTAAAGATCACCCGTACCCGGGGAGCTTTTACCGCGCGGGTCAAAGCGGTCAGGAATCTGCTGGCGTTGGGGGCAAAAGTCAGGCTGACATGCGTGATCTTTTCGCTCAACTATAAGGAGGCGGCAGGGGTTGCCGCCTTCGTCGTTGAAAATTTCAAGGGTCTTTCCTGGCTGCAGTTCAGTTTTATAAAAGGCATAGGCAGGGCCGAAGGCCCTGGATTCATCCCAAAGTACGCTTCCGCGGCGCCCTACCTTATTAAAGCCCTTGACCTGTGCGGCCGGAAAGGGCTTAAATGCGAAGTAGACCATATTCCGCCTTGTTTCCTTGGCCGCCATTATGCCAGAAACGTGGATATGAAAAAAATGCGTTTCGGGATCCTGGGGCCGCACCTGGCGGAGAAGGAAAAAGTGCCGGAATGCGAAGGCTGCGGTTTTTTAAAGTTCTGTCCCGGTCCCAGAAAAGATTATGTTTCGGCTCATGGTCATTTAAAATGAAAAAATCACCTCTTCCGTTTACAAAAGAATTTCCTGCGCTTCAAGCGCGAGTGGGCGGCCGCAGGATGATCTATCTGGACAGCGCATGCACCGCGCTGAAGATGAAATCCGCCGCGGAAGCCCAGAAGGAGTTCCTCCTGGACCTGGGGGGCTGCGGAGGCAGACGCTCTTCTCACGCACTGGCCGGCGCGGTAGAGGAGAAATACGCCGCGGCCCGCGCGTCCGCGGCGCGGTTTACAGGCGCGGCTTCGCCCGAAGAGATAATATTCACCAGCGGAGCCACCGAGGCCGTTAATGTTTTAGCCGGCGCTTTCCCCTTTACCCCGAAAAAGAACGAGGTGATACTTTCCCCGCTGGAGCATAACAGCGTTTTTCTCCCTTTTTATAACCTGGCGAAAGCGGGAAAAATAAAATTGAGAGTGATGCCGCTTAAAGATTTAAAGCCGGATATGAGGGCGTTGGAGACCATTTTAACCGGGAAGACCGCCCTGGTCTGCGCCGCGAGGGCGTCCAATTTCTTCGGCGGGGTTACGGACTTTGCGCGCATGGCGAGCATGGCTCATTCGGCCGGCGCGGTCATATTTTTCGATGACGCGCAGTATGCCGCCACCCATCCGGTCAATGCCGCGGTTTCAGGCGCGGATGCCCTGGCTTTCTCGGGACATAAACTGGGGGCGCCGTTCGGTACCGGGGTTTTGTGGGTTAAAAAAACGCTGCTTGCCAGGCTTAAACCATTCAAGGTCGGAGGGGGAGTGGTAAAGAGTGTGGAAGCTGCCGGTTCCAAATTTAAAGTGGAGTATCTCAGGGATTACCAGGGCTTTGAAGCCGGCGTGCAGAATTACGCGGGCGTTTTTGCCATGGCCCAGGCTTTTGAAACGCTTTCGGCGCTCGGTCATGAAGCCATAAGGGAGCATATGGCGGAGTTGGTGACTTACGCCTGCGGACGGCTCCGCGGTTTTAAAGAGATAAAAGTGCTGGGCGAGGAGGAAGACCTTAAAAGAGGGGCGCTGATCTCATTCGTTCCGGCGGGAAGATCTTTCTCTCCGTCGGACCTTAATATTTTCCTGAACACTTACTACAAGGACCGGTTTATAGCCTTGCGCACCGGCCGCCATTGCGCGGATCTCGCTTCTTTGAATAGCGGCTTGTCAGGGACCGTCAGGCTTTCTTTTTTTATCTACACTTCTAAGCCGGATATGGATGATTTTACCCTGGCGTTGCAAAAGTATCTTTCTTTTTTACGTTAAAGGCTTGTGATCGAATGATATGGATATTTGGAGGCCCATATTTAAACCGGATGCAAGGCGCGAGATGCGCCGATATAATGGGGGAAAATTTATTCCGGCAGCTTAAAGTAAAAGACCTGCGCGTATCTGCCGGTCTTATAGAACACCGGATGACTATTATCCTGCCGCCGCCCGGCTGATGCTGAGTACCGGTTAATCGGCGGACCTGACATGAGAGGGGAGACCCCGTCCGTAAATAAGATTTACAAGACCTGCGGTCATTAAATACAATATAAAGTAATCGGCTTTTCAAAACTGGAGGAGCAATGGACCTTAATAAACTCAATACCACCGTATTAAAACATAGAAACGAGATGATAACTTTCGCCAGGGATCTCATCCGAATCCCCAGTTTTTCCATGCAGGAAGGCAGGCTTGTGGAACGCATTAAGAAAGAAATGATCAAGGTCGGTTTTGACAGGATAAAGATAGACGCTATGGGCAACATCATAGGTTTTATCGGTAAGGGTAGAAAAAAGATAATGATAGACGCCCATATCGATACCGTGGGTATCGGAGATAAAAGCGCATGGAAGATAGATCCTTTCGGAGGCGTTTTTAAAAAAGGGACTATCTACGGGCGCGGCGCCACCGACCAAAAATTGTCCATGGTCTCAATGGTCTATGGCGGAAAGATGATAAAAGAACTGGGGCTGACGGGCGATTATACTTACATAGCCGTGGGTTCCGTAATGGAAGAAGATTGCGACGGCCTGCCGCTTATACACATTATTGATAAGGAAAAAATAAAGCCCGATTTCGTGGTGTTGACCGAACCTACCAATCTTTGCGTCTATCGCGGTCACCGCGGGCGCATGGAAATAAAGGTGGTGACAAAGGGCCGTTCGTGCCACGCCTCCGCCCCGGAGCGCGGGGATAATGCCGTGGTGAAAATGGCCCTCATTATCCGGCAGATCACGGACCTGAACAAGAATCTTAAAAAAGATAAATTTCTGGGCAAGGGCACCGTGGTCGTCACGTCCGTGGAGTGCAAGACGCCTTCGCTGAACGCCGTGCCGGACGAATGCACCATTTATCTGGACCGGCGTCTTACGGCCGGAGAGGGGCTTAGGTCTTCCGTCGCGGAAATAAAGCGCCTGCCGGCGGTCAAGAAGACCGGGGCGAAAGTGGAGGTGCTTTATTATGACGCCATGTCCTGGACTGGCTTAAAAGTGGGGCAGGAAAAGTATTTCCCGACCTGGGTGCTGCCGGAAAACCATAAACTGGTTCAGGCGGGCGTGAAGGCTGGGAAAATAGCGCTGGGTAAAACCCCGGTGGTTGACAAGTGGGTGTTCTCAACCAACGGCGTAGCCACCGCCGGGAGGCTCAAGATCCCGACCATCGGCTTCGGGCCGTCCAACGAGATATACGCGCACACGGTCAAAGAAAACATGCCAGTGTCGGATCTCTTAAAGGCGGCTGTGTTCTACGCGGCTATACCGCAGTATCTGTAAACTTTAGAAACGCCAGGAGATAAAAAATGCCTATCGATATCGCAAATTCCTTAGATATCCCAAAGTCCTTAAGCGAACTGGAGAAGCTTGGCGCCGGCCTTTACGGCAAGGATTTCCTGCTGACCTGGGAAAAATCCGACGCCGAACTTAAGGAAGTGTTCCTGATAGCCGAATTGCTCAAGGAAATGCACGCCAAGAACATTCCGGTCGATATGTTCAAGACCGGGCTCGCCGTCTCGAACTTCCGGGACAATTCGACCAGGACCAGGTTCTCCTTCGCCTCCGCCTGCAACCTGCTGGGGCTCTCCGTGCAAGACCTCGACGAGGGTAAGTCGCAGATAGCCCATGGCGAGACCGTGCGTGAAACGGCCAACATGATCTCTTTCCTGACCGAAGCGGTCGGGATCAGGGACGATATGTTCATCGGCAAAGGGCATGCCTACATGCGGGAAGTGGCTGAGGCCCTCGATGACGGCTTCAAGAACGGCGTGCTGAACCAACGCCCGGCCGTGGTAAACCTCCAGTGCGACCTGGACCATCCGACGCAGTCGATGTCGGACATGTTGTTCATAAAGAACCATTTCGGCGGCTTCGACGGCTTGAAAGGCAAAAAGATAGCCATGACCTGGGCCTATTCGCCCAGCTACGGCAAACCGCTTTCCGTCCCGCAGGGTGTCATCTGCCTAATGACCCGCTACGGCATGAGCGTGGAACTGGCCCATCCCGAAGGCTATGACCTGCTACCGGAGACCCTAAAGGTGGCGGAAAAGAACGCCAAGAAGTCAGGCGGCTCCTTTAAGGTCTCCAACAGCATGGAGAGCGCTTTCACGGACGCCGACATCGTCTACCCGAAGAGTTGGGCCCCGTACAAGGTGATGGAGCGCAGAACGCAGCTCCTCGAAAAGTCCGACCACGCCGGACTGAAGGACCTGGAGAAAGAGTGCCTTGCGCAGAATGCCAGGCATACCGGCTGGGAATGCGACGCGGGTAAGATGAAACTTACCAAGGGCGGCGAAGGCCTGTACCTGCACTGCCTGCCCGCCGACATAACCGACGTGTCCTGCAAACGGGGCGAGGTATCCGCGAAGGTGTTCGAGAAGTACCGCATCGGCACCTACAAGGAAGCCGGCTACAAGCCATTCATTATCGCGGCCATGATAACCGCCTGCACGAAGAAGAACCCCTCGAAAGTGCTCGAAGCCCTGTACAAGGCCGGGCAGAAACGGGTCCTGTAGATCCGGAAAAATTCTTCGGACCGGCCATGACGCCGGGTTTATTTGCGAAGGTTTCAATAAATGAAAAAAAGAGAAAGGACCTCGAAGTGCCCGCCACAGGTGTGGTGGAAACGCTTGGGCGGGGAGTATCTGCTCACCAACGACGCCGGAGAGTACATTATGCTTTCCCCCGGAGAGTTTCGGGTTTTTACGGGAACGGGCGCTTTGCCCGCTTCCGGTCGGAAGCTTCTGGAGATGGAGGAAAAAGGGTTCCTGAGGGAGCGTTTGGATTTTGAGAGCCTTTCCCGCAGATGGAAGGAGTCCAACGCCTATCTGGACCGCGGACCGGGCCTGCATATTTTCGTCCTAACGCTTCGGTGTAATCATAAATGCCTGTACTGCCAGTCCGGCGCTTTGCGCGAAGATGAAAAACGTTCCGATATGGATATTAGGACCGCGCGTAAAATCCTGGATTTCGCTCTTGGCGCTCCGGTTAAAGGTCTGACCATAGAATTCCAGGGCGGAGAGCCGCTGCTGAATTGGGAGGTTCTGAAAGAAACGGTTCTTTATGGTGAAAAAAAGGCTAAAGCTTCGGGTAAAGAAATAAAGTTCGCCCTGGTTTCCAATTTCAGCCTGATGACAAAAGAAAAGGCTGACTTCCTCATAAAACATGGGGTAGCGCTCTGCACATCCCTTGACGGTCCCGCTTCCCTGCATGACCGGAACCGGATTTTTGCCGGAGGCGGCTCCCATGCCTTGGCCGTGAAATGGATAAAATATTTCACCGGGGTTTGCGGCAAAGGTTCAGACTGCGGTCCCAGCGCCTTGCTTACGATCTCAAAATATTCGCTGGGCCGGGAGAAAGAAATAGTGGAAGAATATGCCCGCCTGGGACTGGCGTCCATCTTTGTCAGGCCTCTGGTTCCGATAGGTTTTGCAGGCGACCTTTGGGATAAGATAGGCTGCTCGCCGGAAGAATTCACCGGGTTCTATAAGAACAGCCTCGGTCACGTGCTCAGGCTCAATAAAAAAGGCCTGGACTTAAAAGAAAAAACGGCCTTTCTGCTGATAAAGAAGGCGATCGGGATGGAAGACAATAAATACGTGGATTTGCGCTGTCCCTGCGGAGCGGGACTAGGCCAGTTGGCTTATGATTTTAATGGCGATGTTTACACTTGCGATGAGGGCCGTATGCTGGCCTGGCAGGGGGACAGTCTTTTTAAAGCTGGCAATGTTTTTGAGGACGCCTATCTTGACGTCATCTCGTCCGGAGCGGTTAAAGCTTGCGCCGCGGCTTCCAGCCTGGATTCCCAGCCGATGTGTGCGCGGTGCGTTTGGCGTCCTTACTGCGGAATCTGTCCGGTTTATAATTACCAGACCCAGGGGAGCCTTTGGGGTGATATGCCGGGTAACGGGCGGTGTCGGATCTTGAAAGGGATTTTTGAGACGGTCTTCGGCTTCTTAAAGGATACAAAAACGAAGGAAGTATTTCGGAAATGGCTTAATTCCTGACCCGGGATAATTCCAGGCTTTTACCCCCGGGCCGTATTTGAACCGGCAAAGCCTTCTTCCGTGAGCTTCGGTTTCCGCAAACGATATGAAGCAAAACAAAACGCTGCTTCTGTGCTCATACGGTCTTAGGCCGGAGCAAATGACAATTGAGACCATAGCTCAGCTCCGGTCATGCGACATGGTTTTTTCCAATAGTCTGAACCATGCCGACGCGGAACGCTTTAAACCGTACTGTCGGGAACTGCGCGCGCTGGAGGGATGCGGATGGGAAGCCTTGACGGGAATGGTCTTTAAAGCTTTTTCGAACAAGAACAAGATCGCTTTTCTTACTTACGGGAATCCATTTTTTTTGACTCCAGCCGCAATACTGGCTGAAAAAGCCGCCCGACGCGGCATAGATTTCAAGGTTATGGAGGGAGTATCCTCTTTCGACGCGATAATCAATCATTTGCGTATGGGCGAATACGCGCCGGATGGTCTGCGGCTTGTTAATCTGGGAGACAGCTTCGTCAATAAGGCACGGAAATGCACCCCCTCCATGGACACGCTTTTCTTCAGTCTTTGGCGGGTTAATGTAAAAGGCAATTCGGGCATCAAAAAGAACTTTGTCAAAGAACTTTCCTTGGCTTATGACCGGTTGCACCCCGTTTTTATTATCGATCATCCACATTCCGTAAAAACCACCATCGCTCTTTTGGAATGCAGGATAGATAAAGTCTGTCTGACTACCACCATATATATTCCGGCAGTGATAAAAAATCGGTATAGGCGTTCAAAACTTTTTTTCGTTCACAAAAAAAGCGGGCCGGGTATATAAAGATTGCCGCTTACCGTGGCAGATCCCGAAGTCGGCAATGGAGAGCTTTTCTACCGGCTGGAAAAGCGGAAGCCGTGCCATTGCATCGGCAGCATGCGCGGCAAACGGTATGCGCCTTTGGTAAATAATAAGCGCGGCCGGCGCCATGGACGGCGGTCAGTCGGCCTTCTGACGGGTATGCCCCATGCTGCGGGGAAAGCGCAGCGGTTAGGCATTATACCCTTGAAAACCGGGATTGGATGTGCCATAATTGAATATTGATAAGTATATCTTCGCTTTACTTGAACAGCGGGTGGTAGGGCGCTATATTAATTAGGGGCGGGTAATCTCATGAAAAAGTGGGGCATACTGTTGTTGGTTGTATTGGGCGGCCTACTTCTGGGCTTGCAGTATTTCATAAACAAGGGCGAAAAGAAGCTAGTTATGCAGTCTGGGCCGACTTCGACAGGACAGCCGTTGGGCGTGGCTTTGCCTCCCGCGACCACCGGGTATATCGTATCTGAACTTTCCAATAATGCGGGAGCGGAAGTCGGAGCCGGAGATTATAACAACCTTGTTCTGCCGAACGTCCCGACCGCATATAAAGGAGCTTGCCCTGGCGGTTCGCTTGCCGATATTGTTTCATCGCACGGCAAGATTTGGGGATATTTTGTGCCCAAATCCGTTATAGCTTTCGGATTCAAAGAAAACGAGACTATATATAATTTTATCGGGGATTATGTTGGATGCGTGGCTGCGGCGCGTTCCGATGTCAGCTTATGCGAGATTTTGCCGGCCGAGGCTGAGGGTCTGATTTTGAATGTTAGTCCCGCTTTCTATTGTAGATCAAGAAGTACTCCGGTCATGTTTTACGGATATCTTTTGGGGAAGAACAAGGATTATTCCGTATGTCAAGCCTCGCTTTTTGACGTAGATCCGGGCAATATGGCGAAGATAGCGATTCCGGATTATTGTCAGGCCGCTTCCAAAGGCATAGTAAGTGTCAGGGAGTATATGACCAAAGTTATGCCGGAATACACTAAAGAAATCAAAAGTGCCTATCCGCTTTCAAAGGCGGATTGCTCTGGCGACGGGACATGTCTTTCAGGCTTCATGAGCTATGCTGCGATAAAACGTGGCGACGCATCCATATGTCCCCCCGCGCCTGGCGGCGCTTCCTGCGCGGCTTTTATAACCAAGTCCTTGGTCCCTTGCGAACCTGTAGTCAAGGATATGTCCAAAGCTTACTGCGGTTACGTTGAGAGGCTCAAAAAGAGAACCGGAGGCTATATCGGTGTGACCAGTGAGGCGATGCAGGCTGATATGGCTCAAAAAAATATCGAGAAGGAAAGAGCGAATCTTCAGAAAAAGGAAGCTGAAAAAGAAATGTTGGACGTGAATAAGAATGTGAAAAAAATTTTGGGGAAGGAATGACTGGGGGAATATTGTGAAAAAGAAAACATCCAAAATAAAAAAGAATATCAAACTGTTCTTCTCAAGCGAAGAAGGGAAGATGCTGGACTCCGATATCGTGAAGACCGGTCTGGCGCTGGGGATTCTCGGTGCGGCTATGGTGGATCAGGCTAATGCGGAGAACATACATTCCAACTACTTTACTTCGACCTCCCATGTCAGCCACCAGAGCCACGGTTCGCACGGTTCGCACGGTTCGCACGGCTCCCACTCGTCCCACGGTTCGCACGGTTCGCACGGCTCGCACGGTTCGCACGGTTCGCACGGTTCGCACGGGTCTTATTGACCGGCGCGCTTCCGGGGCTGAAAAAGCGAAGCTATGCTTAAAGGTTTGTTCTATCATTTTTCCCCCGGTAAGGACATCGGCCACGGGGTCCATCTTTTTCGTTTGGCCGCCCGCTTAAATACACTGTGTGAGACCGGAGCCGAATTTACTCTGTTGCGGGATTCCGGCTCCTATCCCCCAAAAAGCCTCTGGACGTACGGCCCGCATATTCCGTTGTGTCGCCCCGCCGCTCGCAATATAACCCGAAGACAAAAAACGATACTATCCGCTTTCCCGGAACGCGGCCTGGATTTCTTGCTTACCGCTTTCTTCCCTTTCGGAAGGACGGCCTGCGGCCGGGAAATTCTGCCGGCCTTGAAAAAAGCGAAAGTTTCCGGCGCCGCTATTTACGCGAGTGTTCCCATGCCTTATTTCTCCCATAGCGAAAAGGACCTGGAAAGGCTTTTTTACTTTGCCGGATTTTACGACCGGATATTTATACATTGTCCCCCGGGTTTCGACCTTAAATATATGGCGTCGGCCGTGCCCTTTGAGGGTCGGATATCTAGCGCCCGCTTTCTTGAAGTTTTTAAAAAACTTAAACAAAAAATCTGTTTTACGGGTTATGTAGTGCCGGGCGTAGAGAAGTCCGCGCCAAAGTCTCAGGGGGGGGGCTTTATATTGGTACATAGGGGGGGCGGTTCTACCTCGCCCGATATAGTCACCTGCGCCATACTGGCCAAAGAGCGCGTTAAAAGCGGTCTCCCGATTACGGTGGTGGCGGGACCGGCCAGCACGGCCGCGGAGATGCGCTCCTGGCGCGGGCTTATGAAAAAGCGGAAAGTAAAAGGTGTCAGGCTTTTGAAAACCGCCGACAATTTTTTTGAGCGTATTGCCGACTGTGAAATCTGCTCCGGCACTGCCGGAGGAACGGTGTATGAAGCGTTGTATTGGAATAAAAAAATGGTCCTTATCCCCTTTAAAGGCGCACCTAAGGCCGAGCATTCGGACCAGCTGGCGCGCTCCGCCATGCTTAAAAAGCTGGCCGGCGCCATCGTGCTGGATTATGATACGCTGACGCCTGAAGGGCTGGCCGGCGCGCTTGATAAAGCGATTTTGGCTCCCCGTCCGGTTTTGGAGCCCGATCCGGACCTTTTCGACGGAGCCTCCGTTTTCGCTAGAACTATTTTGGAGGATTTGTGTTCAAGACGGTGATGTTGGAGCTCACTTACAGGTGCAACCTCAAGTGCTCCTTCTGCTATCTCCTGCATAAGCGCAGACTCAATAAAGCGCCTTACGAACTGACTACCGCCGAGATCTTGAGGCTTGTGGACCGCTTTAAGGCCGGAACCCATTTTTATCTTTCCGGAGGGGAACCGTTCCTCCGTAACGATATCTTTGAAATCATGGAGTACATAAAAAAGGCTGGCTTCCGTTTCGGTCTCAATACCAACGGCACTCTCCTGGACGCGGTTAAAATAAAAAAACTGGCCGCCCTCGCGCCCGGCTACGTAATCTTTTCGCTGCACGGCTCCCGGCCTCTCCATGACCGGCTGACGGGGCTGAAGGGAGCCTGGCGCTCCCTGATGCGGAATATGTCGGCCCTTGCCGCAATCTCCGGTTCTGGAACTGAGATCCTGGTCAATTGCGTGGTTAATCGTGAGAACTCCGGGGAACTCCTGAAAGTCTACCGCGCCGCTTCCAGGGCCGGGGCGCAAAGAGTGGTTTTCGAGCACCTGCAATTCCTGAAACCGCGAGAAGCTTCCGGGATGCCGGCGGTTCTGAAAGCAGGAGGAATAATAATCCCCGAACTTGAAAAATACGGCGCGGATGCGGCCCTTATACACCGTCAGTTCGGGGAAATAAGGGGTCTGAAGGACAGGTCCGCCCATTTCGAGACAAGGCCGCTCATGACGGAACGCTGTCTCGATGATTATTATAACGGAGAGATAAAGCCTTCCGGGTCATGCGCGCGGGTATTAGACGCGCTGAATGTGGAGCCGGACGGGAAAGTGCGGCTTTGTGTCCTTTACGGCCTTAAAACCGGACACGCGCTTGCGACTCCCCTTAAAGACCTGCTGGCCTTCAAGAAAAAATATATCGGTCGCAAATTGCCCTCCGGCTGCGCCCGTTGCTGCCACCGATTCGAGCTCTTTAGATATTTTTAAGGGAACTTATAAGGGAAAGCTTCACCCACCGGAGTTCCTCCAGGCCTTTTAGAAATCCGACGTAGTCCTGAAAGACTCTAAAATTGTGCTTGTCCAATGTGGAATGGTGGAAATACGCGCCCAGGGCCGGGCCATGTCCGCGGAGCGCGGCCATGGTCTTTCTTTTGAGTCCGGCCAGGTCAAGGGGGCGGGGCTTTAAGTTCATATCGTAATCGTTAATGTTCACTTTAGCCGGAAGAAAAACAACTCCGCTTTTTTCAAAACCCGCTATCATTTTGCTGGCGGTGAATATTTTCAGGCCGGCCTCCCTCGCGGCTTTTATGGTGTCCGTGTTGTAGATATGGAAGGGCGGCACGAAAGCCGGTACGGCCCCGCGGCCGAAATTTTTTTTCATCAGGAGCGCCCCTTTGCGCATATCGTCCCGCTGAAGTTTCAGGCTTCTTGAGGGGCCGAATTCCTGCTTCGTAAAGCGGTTCCCTGAATGGTCGCGGTGGGACAAGCCGTGCTGGACGAATTCGAAAAGCTTTCCCGCCCCGGCCCGGTTTTTCATGGACGCCGCGAACCCCGGCTCTATACGCGCCGGAATGACGGCGTAGACCGCCGGCACTTTCGCCTGCAGCAGGAAGTTGAAAGTCTTCAGAAAACGCGCGTCCGTCCGCGTCACGTCATCGTCTCTCAAAAAAACGTATTTCTTTATTTTGGCAGCCATGGGTCCCCCGCTGAATAACCGCCGCCGGCCTCCTTGGCCAGGAACCGGCTGCCGCCAAGGCACTTAAGGAAGTGGGCGCACTTCACGCAGCGCGGAGGCAGATGTCTCGGCGTATTTATTTTTTTAAGGATCGGAGAGCCCCAGGCTTTCTTTAACGTCCGGCCGAGGTTTTCGTTTATATAGTAGCTGGGTTTGAAAAAACCGCGCGGGTCATGGACCACGCGGGTGTGGCCGTCGTCAAAGGCCGCGCCCAGAAAATGCTTCCTTTCCGCGGCCGGTACCAGGCATAAAGGGACCGGGTTCGCTATGACCACGCGGGGCGGGCAACGGAGCGGTAAAAGCAGCTTTGAAAGACGCGCCATGTCCGAAGGGATCAGTTTGAAATCCCCATTGTCCGCGAGGGCTCTGGGGGGCATTATAGGGCGGTAAAGTTCCCAGATATCGGCTTTCAGTCTTTTGGCGAGCCGGTAATAGGCTGGAAAATCTTTTAGAAATCGTTTTGAGATGACCGTGCCCAAACGGAAAGTTTTGATGCCGGCATCTTTTAGAATTTGTATATTGGAAAGTTTCCTAAAAAAAAGCCCCTTGGCGCCGGTGGCTTCCATTTCGCTGGCTTCGTCATAACCTTGCAGTGAGACAAGGACATTGTCTATATAGCGGGCGGTATTTTTCAAAGTCTCCTTGCCCGCCGCAAGAGCATTGGTGTTGACCAGGGTGTAAAAGCCCATAGCTTTGGCCTTTTTCAGCAGAGGCGGCAAATTCCCGCTCAGGAACGGCTCGCCCCCGGTGAAGCGGATATTTTTTACGCCCATTTTTTTTGCCTGGCGCAGGATTCCGCTTAAGGTTTTAAAAGACTGTTCTTCCGGCGCGCGCCCGGAAAAACATGCCCGGCATTTCAGATTGCATTTTTTTGTAAGTTCAATGACCAATTCGTTCGGCGCCGATAATACCGGCAAAAGCTCTGGCAGGAGATCTTTGTGGAAAACGCTCTTCCTTTCCAGGCCGGGGCAGAGTTCCTTGAGCCTGCAAGTCCCGCAGCCGGGAACCCTTGCGTAAGCCGCGCCTTTCTTCTTGCGGTATACTATGTGGTCCCAGGCGTCCGGCATAAAGCAGAAAGGCGGGCCTTTGATGAATACGTTGAAAAAAGTTTCAAGGCCGTTAAGGGCCTTATAGAGTATTTCCCTGGCGATAAGAGGATTCGAGCCGCGGAGCAGGGAAAGAACCACGGTGTTTTCTTTAGCCCTTACGGACACTCCTAGTCCCCTCCCCCGCAGCTGTCCGATTATATCCGTGCCGGTCATGCGAGCCGCCATAAATATTTTCCCTTTTTAAAATCTCTTTTAATGAGGCCTTTATTTATTAAGACCTCACCCGTAGTCAGCACCCCGGCGCCGTCATCGCAGTCGTGGCATAACGGCAGGCTTCGTGCGAGCTCCAATACTTTTGAGGTCGGAATGCCGTCTTCTTTTTTCAGGACTTCCACGAAGCATTTCTCCATGCCGCTCAAATATCCCGGAGCCGGTCTAAGCTTTTTTCTCTTCGCGGGCCCCGCCGCCGGTTTAAATCCCTTCCAGCCGAACAGTGCCAGGTAATTAAAATTCACGCCCCCGCATTTTCTCCGGAAAAAGCAGCGGGCGCAGACCGGCCCCCGTTCCTTGGCTTCGGAGACGTTTTTGTCAAGGTCCAGGATGGGGCGGCCGGGGGGGGCTACTACGGTGTTGAATTTATATAGATCCACGGCTTTCCGTTCGTGGCCGGGAAGAAGGCAGGGCGGCATGTTCAGGGCTTTTACGCCGGCTCCGAGGCCGGCGGAGTCGGTGAAATCCAGCGCTTTGGAAATACCGGCGGAAGCTTCAGGCATGCTGATGCCGAGCGTTTTAAAATTTTCCCGCATTCTGCCCACGTAAATAGGATAGATGAGTACAAATTCCGACACTCCGCGGTCCATGAAAAATTTCAAAGCCGGTTTGAGTCCGTCGTAATTGTGTCTGGTGATAAGCAGGTTCACTCCGACGGTAAGTTTCAGGGCGAGCATGTGGTCGAGGCCCGCCAGGCTTTTTCTGAAAGAGCCGCTCGCGCCCGTAAGACGGTCGTGGACCCGGGAAGTATTTCCCAGAAAAGTGAATTTGCATACAGTAAGGCCGGCTTCCGCAAGACTGAGGCACAGCGCCGGATTGGAAAGTTTCATCCCGTTGGTCTGAAGTCTTATTACTTTAAAACCCGCACGGCGCGCCGCCGCGGTCAAAAACGTAAGATCTTCGTGTAAAAGGGCTTCGCCTCCGGAAAAACCGATCCGCTTATAGCCCTGTTTTTTTGCCGCGCAGATATGGTGCACGGCGTTTCGCAGGCTGCATTTTGCGGCCGGGTCGAAATCGCTCTGGGAGCAGAACCCGCAGGCCAGATCGCAGTTGTGGTTCAGAATGATTTCGTAACAGTCTTTGGGCATAAAAGAAACGAATATTTTAGGATCAAAAGAATAAAAAAACAGCCTCTAACCGTTACTTTGAGCTTGCCGTCCTGAAAAAGTCCCGGACGGGCGTGAATTCTTTCCACCCGTAGAGAACCGGATATTCACGCCAGGGCCCTTCACAGATATCAAAGTACTTGCAGTCAGGGCAGAGCGGGCCTTTGGCTTTGCCTTCGGTTTTCCTGTAAACGCCGTAATCTTTTATTGTTCGGTCCGCGTCCACTACCGGCCCGGCCGGTATTATGCGTTCGGCCACGCAGGCGCTATAGCCTTTCATCAGGCAGAACGGAATAGCTTCGGTATAGCATTGGATGCCTCTGCGGATGCCGAGATCAAGACCTTTTCTGAGATAAGGCATGACCATGGTTTTCCTGGGGACCATGCGTTTTTTATTCTCGGCCGCGGTGCCGACTATGTGGATAAAGGCGAACTGGTACTGCTTCACCCCGAGTCTGATGAGGAGGGCCGCTATGGCCGGCAGTTCCCTGTAGTTCAGCGATGTTATGACTGTATTGGTGATCACTGGCAGGCCGGTTTTAACTGCATTTGCGATGCCGGACACGCTTTGCGTAAAACTGCCGGCTGAGCCGGTCAGCGCGTCATGGGTTTCGGCCTTGGCTCCATGCAGGCTGGGCCCTAGTTCGGTTGCGCCGGCCCTTGAAAGTTCCGCGCAGAAACCTGGATAGGCTAAAGTCCGACCATTGGTCTGGAGCTGGATGTTTGCAAAACCGATTTTTTTAGCGATCCTGACAAGGTCCAAAATTGCGGGATGCAGGCTTGGTTCGCCGCCTGTGAATACTACTCCCCGTACGCCGTCGGCATAGGCTTTTTTTAGTTCCATTGCCACGGTTGCGGCGCTTTTGTCCGGGTATAGGTCCCGCTTATGCCCTTGGGCGCAAAAACCGCAAAGGTTGTTGCAGCGAAAGCTTATTTTTATATCTATGCGAGTGTACATGAACGGATATTCGTGAACCTTTTTTAATATCGGATCACGCGGTTCCTTTTGGGGAAAATATCGGGATCCCCGCCGGATTATCAGGCCGCCCCTTGTAGAGCATGGCCGAGGATATTTTACTAATTTGAACGGCTGAAAAATGGCCCATCCGCCGCCGCGCTTGCGTAGCCGGCCGGATCAGAGCATGACCGGTTTGCGGGCCGGGTTTATTTCCCAAGGAATTCCGTGCCCCTGAGCGGCAGAAAGATGCGCGGGTCTTTTTCCTTGCTGAAGCTGGTCCTGAAATCATCCATAAAAAAGTTCAGGTTATAAGGCTTGAATTTAAGCGTAAGTGCCTTGACCAGTTTCCTGATGAGTTCCTTGTTTTTGTGGCCGAGTTTATCGTAAAGGCAGGTCAGCAGGTAAACGTGTTCGTTGCCTATGGCCCTGTAGGTCGCAATGGAGTCTATCTTGGCGGCGACAGCTTTAGTGGATTCCACTATCTGAGTGTTTTTCTTCTTCCACTTCAGGCCGCAGATCTCATCAAATTTCAGCGAATACTGTTCCACTATCCTATAAAGCGGATAGAAAAAATTCATAAACTGCAGCGGGGGGTAGGGGACCACCTTTAGGCCGAATTTAGTCTGCTCGCGGTAAAATCTGGAATTGGGATAAAGGTAAAAAGGGTTCAGCGTATAAAGGTCCACGAAGTCCTTAACGGCGTCTATTAAAGACAGCGTGGCTTTAACGTCCTCGCCGGTTTCCGTGGGAAATCCCGCTATCAGTTCTATATGATTCCAGATGCCTATCTTATCGGCGTATTCCAGGTACCTGCGGCTTTTTTCAACGGTCATGCCCTTATTCACGTAATTCAACAGCCGCTGGCTGCCGGTTTCCACACCAAAAGTAAGTTTCACGGCCCCGGCGGCGCGCATTTTATCCAGCAGATGTTCGTCCATCATCCGCAGATTGGCGCAATCGAACCATTTGAGGTTCAGCTTATGCCGGATCATTTTATCGCAGAGTTCCTCGGCCAGTTTGTAATGATTATTGAACGATGAGTTGACGAAATAGATCCCGGTGACGCCTTTCCCCTTCAGTTCCGAAAGCTCGTCGATGATCCGGTCGGTGGATTTGACGTCGGAGGGGAGCGTGTTGTCGTTTTCGCAAAAGGCGCAGGCGCCGGGACAGGTAAGCTCGAAAACATACGAAGCAACCAGGTGTCGCTTGTCGTTCTTTATCAGTTTTTTTATGAACGGGAAATCGGAATTGTACCTTGCGAAGATCTCGCTGTCGTAAGCCTTGTATTTTTCAAGGATGCGATTGTCGTAATGCGGGTGGGGGGCGTAAGGCCGTCTCTCCTGTCCGCCGCCGTAATTTTTCAGACTGCCGCCCCGGCGCACTATCGTTCCGGTAAAGGCGGCCTTTTCCCCGGCCAGGTCTTTCATAATCTCCAGCAGTGCTTTTTCCCCCCAGTTGGCATACACGCCGTAATCAAAACATGGGTATTTTCGCATCAGGTAAAAAAAAGCTTCCTTCGGAACGCCTCTATAGCCGATGACCGTTTTCGCGCCGAACTTTTTTTTAACGGCGAATGATAGGAGCGCGGAAAAATTTATTATAAGCGGCTCAGCCCTTATATCAACCAGGGTTATTCCCACGAGATCGGATTTTTCCAGTTTCAGTCCTTTGAGCAGCAGGCCGCATATGCGGTCGTATTCGGCGGCGAGTTTAGCGCGTGATCGCCCATTCACGTAGGCCTCGGCCGAATCTTTGTCGTATATCAACGCAGTTTGTCTGCGATTGAACAAGTGTTGTACCCTGTCGAACCACGCTTTCTCCGCGTCCAGTTGCGCCGCCTCATAGCCGTTAATTATCAGTGCGTCGGCGAGCACAGCTATTGTCATGTTGGGTGGGGGGATGGGTTCGGAGATCTTCTGTTCCCCGGGGGGGTAGACCAGCGTCGCTTTAAGCGGCTTCTTAGGAGAATTCATATAAATAAAACCGTCGGATTAAGAATAGTCCCGTTTATAATCCTGTTTTCAAAGCGGCTTATTCCGTCCGCAAAAGGCGCAATTCCCAAAAGATAAAGGTTGATAAGGTATTTTCCTTTCTTAAATCAGAATATAATATTTCTCCCGCGGCTTCAACACGCACGCATCGTTTCCTCCTTTTAAGTTAAATCTCCTGAGCCGCCGGGTTTTAATGAGCCGGGGGGGGGTTTTATGTATAATAATATCTGGTATTTCTCCGCATAACGCCGAAATATTTAAACTAAGATATTTAGCAGGCGGCGGAGGCCATCCCTCAATGGTTATTTATATAGGGTTTTCCTTACTATGCGTATAACAGTGGGCGTTAAATCCCTGAAAGAAGCCGATTACTTCCTGCATAATGGCGCCGATGAAATCCATTTCAGCCTGAAAACGGTGCCGGGCCACCGCGCCGCCGCGTTTTCGAACGAAAAAGAGCTCCTGGATTCAGTTAAGCTCGCCATCCGGCTCCGAAAGAAAACCATGCTGGGCCTGAATGCGGTCTACCCGCGGGAAAAATATCCGCTCCTGTTAAGACACGCGCGCAAGATGACGGATCACGGTCTGGACGGCATTATCGTGCGTGATCCGGCGCTTTTGGAGTATTTCAACACTAAGAAGTTTCGTCCATATTTTGTTTCGAGCATCTTGTGCGCCTGCTTTAACTCCCAGGCTATGGAGTTTTACCAGGACCTTGGAGTGCGCAGGTTTACCCTTCACAGCCAGATCTTGCCTCAAGACGTCAAAATGATGGTGAGCGCCGCCATGAAAACCGAAACCGTGGTATTCGCGCCCTGCATATTCCTGGCCGCCAACCTCGTGCCTTTCTGTCTTTGCCCATATCCGGAATCAAGAGATCCAGGCGGAGCGCGTCTTCCAGACCACGCCTGCACGCTGAGATATAAATGCGGCGGCAGTGATTTTCGTATGCTGGATTCAAACCTGTATTTCCAGGCCGATATGTTTTATGATTTCTACGGGATAGGAGTGCATTGGCTCAAGGTCCCTCGGCAGATGAACACTCCTAAACTCATAGCTGATTTTAAGATAACCCTGTTTCTGAACCAGCTGCTTGAAAAAGGCATAGACAGGAAAACTTTTGCGGTAGCGGTAGCGGAGCTGGTAAAGAGAGCGGATATGAACAAATATGGAAAAAGCTATCATTTTAAGCCCTTCCCTGATAAACCAGAAAAGCACGCTTGAACTCATAAAAGGCGCCATGGTTTATCTCGGCGATGAATTCTGCATTCATAAGCAGCCTTCTTTCGCGGATTTTACCTCCGCCAGGAAACTGACGGGAGCCACCCCCGTTCTTCTGAGCACGCTTTTGACCGAACCCGCTTTGAAGAGCTATGCCGTGCTGCTGTCGGAATGCGCGAAGAAAGCGCCGGGAACCGAGGTTGTGGTCAACGATATTGGATTGCTCCATTTTATCGATAAGAATTACCGCGGGCGGTTCAGTATAACGCTGGGGCGCCTGATTACTTATTTATTCGACCCTAAGAACACGCGCGTACTAGGCTCAAAATCCGAGCGGGGGCTGGAAGGGAAAAAGATGAAGCTTTGGGAATCCAGTCTTGAGGCGACGCCGACGCCATATATTAAAAAATTTCTCAAGCGTTACGCGGTGGAGCGGGTGGAGACGGACAGCGAACGTATCTTTAAAAAATACGCGGATAACATGGACGTTAAAATATCCTTTTACTATCCCATGCGGCTCATGGCGATGACCCGCTTCTGCCCGTTCAGGGGCGGAATCTCCCTTGAGTGCAAGGCGCCGTGCGGCAGCCGTCTTTTAACGCTCCGAACCCGGCACCTGGATTATCCTCTCTTCTCAAAGGGCAACGCCTACTTTGTGAAAAACAGGCTGGTAAAGCACCCTAGGCTGGACCGCACGGTCAGGTTTCCATTCGTGAAGAGCAATAATTTGAAAATGTACATAAACGAAGGCTCTCTTCGCGGATAAACGATTTTTGGCCCGGAATATTTAAATATCCATAAAAGCCAAACTCCGGACGGATATGCCAACCCCTTATTATGCGCATAACAATCGGCATTAAATCCCTGGATGAAGCGGATTATTTCCTGCATCAAGGCGCGGATGAAATATATTTCGGGCCCGCGGTGCCAAGTCACCGCGCCTCTTTTTCCAAGGAAAAAGAGATCCTTGACTCTATCAGGCTGGCCAAAAAGCTGCAAAAAAAAACCCTGCTGGCGCTGAATGAAATTTACTCCCGGGAGCAGTACGGCTTCCTCCTTGCCCACGCGCGCCGCCTGACCGGGAACGGCCTGGACGGGCTTGTCGTGCGCGATGTGGCGCTTCTGGAATATTTCAACAGCGAGAAATTCCGTCCCAATTTTGTCTCCAGCATAATGAGTTCCTGTTTTAATTCCCAGGCGATGAAATTTTACATGGACCTCGGAGTGGGCCGTTTTACCCTTCACAGCCAGATCATGCCGGAGGACGCCGTTAAAATGGTTTCCGCGGCCGAGACGATAATGTTCGTGTCCTGCCTCTTCCTGGAGCCCAATATAGTGCCGTTCTGTTTTTTTACTTATCCGGGAGGGCCCGGCGCTTCAAAACTTAAAGTCCGCCCCTGCAAGGCCGGGTTTAAATGCGGCCGTCACGATTTCCGCATGCTTGAGTCTAACCTTTACTTCCAGGCCGGCCTGCTCTATGACTTCCATAAACTGGGAGTGCAATGGTTGAAGATCCCGAGGCAACTTAACACCCGGAAGCTTATAACCGAGTTCAAGATAACCCGTTTTTTGAACCTCTTGCTTGAAAAAGGGCTGGACAGGGAGAGTTTTGTGAAAGCGGTGACGGAACTAATGACAAGAGCGGACCTGAATAAATATGGATCAAGCTATCTTATTAAGCCCGACGTTGATATCCCGGCGCGGCACGCCTGAACTTATAAAGAACTCTACGGTCTATCTCGGAGACGAATTCTGTATCCATAAACAGCCTTCGTACGCCGATTTTGTCGCCGTGAGTAAGATGACGGGGAAAAGCCCCGTCCTTATGAGCACGCTTCTGACCGACCCGGCCTTGGAAAGTTATGCCGGACTACTGTCGGAATGCGCAAAGAAAGCGCCGGGGACCGAGGTGGTGGTCAACGACATCGGCCTGCTTCGTTTTATAGATATGAACTATCGCGGGAAGTTCAGGATAATTCTTGGCCGCCTGATGACTTATTTTTTCGACACGAAACACACGCGCCTTCCGGGCTGCACCAGGCCGATACTATGGACCGGTGATGATTCCGATCCGTCCGGACGGAAGGTGAGCGGTCGGAAGACCGGCTTAAGGCGGGAAGATAAAACGCGGAAAGCATGGGAAACAAAACTTGACGCCACACCCATCGCTTACATCAGGGATTTTATCAAACGATATGCCGTGGAAAGGGTGGAGACGGACAGCGATTATATCTTCAGAAAATACGCCTGCAATACCGACATAAAAATATCCTTCTACTATCCGTTGCGCCTCATGGCCATGACCAGATTCTGTCCGTTCATGGGTGGCATAGCCCCCAGGTGCAGCGCCCCGTGCGGCACCAATCTTTTAAAACTTAAAACCCGGCAACTTGATTATCAGCTCTTTTCCAAAGGCAATGCCTATTTTGCGAAGAATAAGCTTGTTAAGCATCCCCGGCTTGATCGCGCGATCAAAATGCCTCTTACTCCGTGTTCCGGTTTCAAACCGGTGACGAACAATTACACTTGCCCGGGCAGGCCCTGAATCGGTTGCCGCTCCATTCCCCCCATCAGGGCTGATTTTAAAAAGATTACATGTGATCGGTATAGTGGTCGGAGCGGAGAAATCCGCTCTGTCCGCGTTAAACGCCCTTATTCTCCAGAGTGTGGTACGGCGCCCGGCCGCAGCGCCGGCAGGCGGGAAGAAACCCGCCCTGCTTCAGCAGCAGTATGCGGAAGGCGGAGTAAGCCGGGCCGTTATACGCGGCCAGCGGCGACGGCAAGCCCGCGCCGGCGTGTACCGCCAGCGGCTGGCAGGTAAGCAAGCGCCCGTCCGGCGCGAACCAGGTCGCTCGGAACTGGCCAAGACAGAACCCTTTTTTTTTGAAGGCCGTGCCCGGAGAGTACCAGGCCTTTATTTCAGCCCCCGTGAGCGGCGGGTAGAATTTGACGGCCGGACCGGCTTTCCGCTGTACCGCCGCCACGCCGGCGGCGAGCTTGGCCGCGTCTATGCCGCGCAACAGGTCGGCTGAGGCTTTAAGCGGCGTGCGCAGGCCTATGCCGGACAGCAGCTTAGCGGTGGCGCCGGTGTCGGAGGCGGAGACGAATTCCAGGTGGTTGAAGGCGACGCCGTCGGCTCCCAGCGAAGCCAGCGCGCGCCAGGTTTCCGGCAGGCGGGCGTGGTTGCCCTGGTTCACGGTGCACCAGAGCGTAATGCGGGTACCGGCCGGGCGCCGGGCTTTCATGATTTCAAGGTTGGGGATGGTCGCCGACCAGGTTCCGGCGCCGGCGATCCGGTCGTGCGCTGCGCGCGGGCCGTGTACCGAAAGCGCTATTTCGTCCGGCCCCGCTGCCGCCAGCTCGGCCGCAGCCTCGGAAGACACTCGCGCGGCGGTGGTGACCAGAACCGAGTGGCCGGCCGTTTTCAGTTCCCTAACCAAGGCCGGCAGGAAAGGTAGCAATAGCGGCTCTCCGCCGGTGAGATAAAATTTTTTGCCGCCGGGCCCCAGCGCCCTTATTATTTTCAGCCAGCCTGCCAGCCCCAGTTCGCATCCGCATTCGTCGGACAGGCCGTTTCGCTTTACGAAACAGAAGGGACAGTTCAGCGCGCACCTGTAGGTGAGGTCTACGGCTATGTAGGAAGGGGACAGTGTTTTAGTTTGTAAAAAAGTCTTTGATGGCATTGATGATATATGCACACTCGCTTTCGGTCATGGCGGGATATACCGGCAGGTGCAGCGCCTCCCTTAAATACCGGGAAGCCCCGGGGAATTCCGCGTCCCGGCCTTTGCCGTGCAGCGGGGTGTAAATGCGCTCAAGGGGGATTTTAAGTTTCAGCAGGCGGCGTTTTAGCTCCTCGCGGCGTTTTGTAAGTATGGGGAACTCCTGGGCCGTTTCTGAAACCGGCGGTATTGTAAGCTCTCCGATGCCGGAGAGACCGCGCCGGTAAAGCCCGTTTATTTTCTTCAGGTCGGAGAACACGGCGGGTAAGTTCCGGAGCTTGAGCGATAAATAGGAGGCTGTGCGCCCGTCCGGCCTCGTGAATCGTTCCAACCCGCCGCGTATTTTTTTTGTAAGGGCCGGGTCGTCCCAGGTTATGGCGCCGGCCTTTGCCCACGGAGCCGAGAGGGGTTTGTACGGGGAAAGGGAGAAAATGCCGATCCGTCCGAAGCTCCCGTACTTTTTTCCTTTGTGGTCCCTGCCGAGTATTTGCGAGGCGTCCTCCACTACCGAGGGAAGGTGTTTTTTGGGGAAACGCTTCACGGGATCCGGGAGGGACGGGTTGCCGAACATGTGAACGTTTAACAGCGTGTCGAAGGATCCCGCAGCTCTCATCAAAGCTTCTTCCGATATGTTGAGAGTTTTTATGTTTATGTCCAGGAACACGGGTTCGGCTTCCGCGTATTTCACCGCTTCAAGCAGCGAAGGATGGGTCACATCCGTTAAGGCCACGCACGCGGGTTTTAAAGCCTTAAGCGCTATCTTGAGTGCGGCTCCTCCGCCGGCGGTAAGCCTGCAGTATTCACGGCCGGTAAAGGCCGCCAGTTCTCTCTCAAAAATTTCTATCGCGCCGGGTAGGTTATCCGGCTCCGGCCAGCTTTTTGCAAGAAGCCGGTCTATTCTGTAAGGGTCAAAAATATTTTTCCCCATAGCGTACGATTCTCAAAAAGCTTTAGTATAAATTGTTATCCTATCAATTTAAAAACGTCTAAAAAATTTGAAAGCCAGGAGTTCCCTGAAATAGAAAACATAGATCCTGAAATAATCTGAAATAGTGAGGTAATGAAAAGGGTTTTTCTTGCCTCTTAAAAGCCTTTTAACCATCCCCGTAATGGCTATAACGGGGAATAAGAGGTTGGATGCGGGGACAAACTTGTCCCAGCCCCGGTCCAGTATCCTGTCCATCAACGGCGTGGGGATAAAGCCGCTCAAAAGTGCCAGATTTCCCATTTTCGCAATCTGCCTGTTGTAGGTGTTCCCGCCTATGGCGTACGGCATGTAGGTTTTGCTTTCGTTTAAGGTTTCGACGTCCTTCTCCGTTAATATCCCCATCTTTTCAGCTGTAGCCACTATCTTGGTTTTGGGGTAGTACCGTAACCAGTATATTGCCGGCAGGTCTGCTCTGTTGCGGGAACAGAACCTCAGTGTTTTTTTTAGGGTCTGGGCGTTTTCTCCGGGAAGGTTCAGCATTATATTGGAATAGACGAAAATATTGGAGCGGGAAAGTATGGAGAGGGCTTTTTCTATCTGTTCGTTTGAGCCTTTCCTGTTGAGTATGTTTTTCCGGACAGCTTCGTCCGCTGTTTGGATGCCGATATTCACTGCGCTAGCGCCTGATTTCTCAAGCAGGGCTACAGTGGTTTCATCTATGTTGTCCGGGTGGACGCAACAGAAATACGGGAGTTTTATGGTTTTGGCGTAAAGCGTCAGGAATTCATTCAGCCAGCCACGGTCCGAGGTAAAGACCTCGTCATAGAAGGTCACTCTCTTTATATTGAATTTTTCTTTTGCCAAGGCAAGTTCCGCTATCACATCGGCGGGGCTTCTGCGCCGGAAGAATTTGCCCGGCGGATAGACCGTGTGTATCATGGAGTTCCAGCAGTAGCTGCAGGCGTTGGAACAGCCGCGACTCGCGAGTATCATGTAGCTGCTCTCCACCAGTAACCGGCATTCTTTATGAAAAAGTTCCTTGTCCGGCAAAGGCAGTGAATCCAGATCCGCTATCAATGGCCTTGGCGCGTTCAGAAAAGGAACGCCGTTCTTGTAGCCGCCGATGTTCGGTATCGCGGATGGATCCTTGCCTTTTTCCAGCGCTTCCGCGAGGTCCGCGAAGGCCTCTTCGCCTTCTCCGATTATTAGATAGTCGGCTATCTTGTCTCTTAAGACATATTCGGGGACGGAGGTCGGATGTACCCCGCCAAAAACTATTACAGCCCCTGTCCTTTTTTTTATTTCAGCGGCCATCTCCAGCGTCCATTTGTAATTGTCCGATATGACCGAAAAAGCCGCTATGGCCGGTTTTTTGAGCGCTATTTTTTTCAGTATGCGATTCTTGAAATTAAAAAAATTATCGTGGAGAAAATTGCTGTCGTAGAAAAAGTTATGGAAAAGCGCAGGCTCGAAAAAAAGCTCGGTTGTATGGCCCCGGCTTTTTGCGACGGCGGAAAGGTATTCTATGGCCAGATTTTCGTAATGGCTGGTTATAAAGGCGATATGCATGATGGTGTTGTTATTTTATTTCCAGCGGGAATTTACCTTTAACGTTCTCACCCGAGGGGATATGCCTGTTTCTGAAAGCGGGGTCAATGATGAGGCAGTCCTTGTGAGGGACTTTGAATATAGTATGGCTCCACATTTTGTCGAGCGTAGTGGCAAGAGGCCCCTTAAGCGCGGAGCCGAAAGTCAGCGGAAGATAAGCGCAGGGCTGGATTTCGCCGTAAGGTGAAACATAAAAAGTACTTCTTTTGAATATGCCGCAATCATCCGGCGCGGGCAGGCCTTTAAAATAGGTTATGCACGGATCCAGATTTTTTAAAAGCTCTTTTTCCTGTTTCGGATTCAGGGTCTCTGCGGCGTGGCACTGGAAACTGCCGACCGGCCGCGCCGGCATGACCCGCACGGCCATAACGCCCAGGTCCCTTGCCAGTTTTATGATGGCATGGATGTCGCCTTGAGCGTCGGCGCGCTTAGAGGTCACGTAGGTGGAAATTAGGCATGGAACGGCGGCTTTTACGCAGTTCTTAAGTCCCTGGATAGCGCTTTTAAAACATCCGGCGTTATTCCTCAGGGCGTCGTGCTCTTTCGGGTCAGGCACGTCTATGCTTACAGCCACGCAGGAAACCCCGGCTGTCTTTAAATCTAAAAGGGTTCCCTCGGTTAAAAGCAGCCCGTTAGATTCCAGCACCGTCACAAAATGCCTTGAGGCAAAGCGGATGATGTCGAAAATATCTTTTCTTAGCAGGGCTTCGCCGCCGCTTATATTCAGTCTCGGTACGCCCACGTCGGATATCGCCCCCAATATGGCCAGCCACTGTGCGGTGGAGAGCTCTTCCGCGGTCTCACGTTTGTAAAGTCCGGCCGAACAGTGGGAGCACCTAAGCTGGCACATGTAGGTCAGACCTATCACGGCGGAGGAAGGCGAATGGAGCCCCGCGGCATTTTTTATCGCGTTGGCAAACACCCGATAATATAAGCGCATCCGCGTGACTTTTAGGAATATGCGAAGCACCAGGACAAAGCTTTTTAATTTATCGGCAAATTTATTCATAGGGGCATAGCGTCCGGACCGGAAGGGTTAATTATATAACTTTAATGCGGTACGTGGGATTTCAGCCGGCGGGATCAGGGTAAATGAAAAAGTTTGTAAAGACTCTCTACAGTCTTGTAAAATACTTTTGCAGGCGATTCGCGAGGAAAGCGGCAATTCATCAAGTGGGATAGATTTTTGTGAAAACAGTTTTATCGCAGTTCATATTCGGGATCAAGGTTTTTTTCCGCGGCCTGAGCATTAAAAATACCACGAAGATAGCCTTTTTTATGATCAAAAGGTATTTTCTGGGCAGGCCGGTGCCATTCTCAGTAGTGCTGGCGGTAACCTATAAATGCCAGTGCGGATGCGTTCATTGTTCGGTCGCTGATTACGCCCGCGAGGCCCAGGAGCTGACGGCGGAAGAAATAAAAAAAATAATCGACTTCGTGGATGACTGGGGACCGGTGAAGGTAACTTTTTTCGGCGGAGAACCGCTTATCCGGCCGGAGATAGCGGATTTTGTGGCTTATGCGTCTTCCAAAGGTATAAGAACCTCCATAGACACAAACGGCCTGTTGGCTGACGAAGACATGATACTGGGGCTTAAGCGCGCCGGTATTGGGAACATAAACGTGAGCGTTGACAGCCCCGATTTGGACGCGCATGACAGACTCAGGGCGAGCGCAGGCTGCTTTAATTCCGCCGTGGCCGCTTTAAAGCTCTGTGCCAAGCATGGGGTAGCCTGCCTGGTTTCCACTTATGCCTCCAAAACATCCATAGCCGACAAGTCGCTTGAGCGGATAATAACGCTTGCCCGAGAACTTGGCGCGGACGGGGTTAAGATACTGTTCCCCATCCTTTCCGGTAAATGGCGTGAGAGTGAAGCTGAGAGGCTTTCCCCGGAAGAGGAAGCATATTTGATCGGACTGATGGACCCCTCTTATGTTTATGTAGAGGATGCCCTTGAAATGATAACGAAACGCGGCAAAGGCTGTTCTGCTTTGGATCGCAACCTTGTATATATCTCTCCCTACGGAGATATTCAGCCCTGTCCGGCCATCCCCGTCTCTTTTGGCAACTTACGGAAGAAAGCGCTGGGTGAGATAATCGCCTACATGGATAATCATCCCTTTTTTGGAAAATGCGGGTCCTGCGCCATGTGTCTTATGAATGATCCGTCCTTCCGTAAGACGTTCTTTTCCCGGAGCAGGGGGAGGCTGCCGGTGGATGTGGAAGAATTATAAAACCCTGTCGTTCGCCTAAATATAAAGCCCAGGTTAACCGGTGATTTATGAATGTAAAACTTGACTTGTTATTAGTGGTGGCGCACCCCCCGGCGACGGCAAAGTTTTTAACATGGTCGTCGGGAGTCACGCATCCTTTAGGGGCCGCATATATAGCGGGCTATGTTCGGGAAAAAGGTTTTACGGTTGAAATCCTTGATAATGCGATAGAGGGATTGAGCCTTAATGCTTTTCGTGACTATGTGAGAGCTAGAATGCCGCGGTGTGTGGGGTTCAGCACTTTTACGAATTCCATTCGGAATTCATTCCTTTTGGCTGAAGCGGTAAAAGATGTCAATGAGAATATTCTTGTGATCATGGGGGGGGCTCATGCCTCCGCGTTGCCGCATGATACGTTAAAGCGGGCATGCGTGGATATAGTGGTAAAAGGCGAGGGAGAAATTACGACGCATGAATTACTTCAGGCCGTCAAAAACGGAACTGGGTTTGAGGGGATTTATGGGGTTTGGTATAAAAAAGCGGGACATATCGTTGAAAATCCGGATCGCGAATTGATCCCGGATTTGAACATTCTCCCCATGCCCGCGTATGACCTTTTGCCAATGAAGAAGTATTATCTGCCGGCCTCGCGGAGGATGGGGAAAGGATATACGGGGTCTGTTATGACGGGCCGGGGATGCCCGTATCATTGTACCTTTTGCAGCCGAAGTGTTTTTGGCGCGAAATTGCGGTTGAGGAAGCCGGAAAAAGTGGTTGAAGAAATGATGCTTTTGGCCGGACAGTATCACGTTGAGGAATTTCTGATCTGGGATGATGTGTTCACTATCGATAAAGAACGCGCTATCGAAATGTGCCGATTGATGCGCAAAAACAGACTCAATATCGTCTGGAGCTGCAGCAGCCGCGGCGATTGCGCGTCGGATGATCTGTTCCGGGAGCTTTCCCTGGCCGGTTGCCGTGAAATATTGTTGGGCGCTGAGTCCGGGTCTCAAAAGATACTGGACCATCTGCGGAAGGATATCACAGTGGCGCAGATCGAGGAAGCCGTGCGCTTATGTAAGAAGAACAATATGCTGGCGTTTTGCACGTTTGTGCTGGGATCATTCGGTGAGACGGAAGAAACGTTGCGGGAAACACTGAAATTTGTAAAACAGCTTGATCCCAATTATGCGATTTTTTGCGTTCTGGCGCCATTGCCCGGTTCGAAATTATTTTCAGAGGCTGTTGCGGACGGGAGGGTCGATCTTGCCGCGGTAAACTGGGATCATTACGTGAGTCTGCTGTCCACTGTCCCGCCTCCGATAAAAACAAGTGCGATGAGTAAAGAGGAAATTGTTCGGTGGCAGAAAAAAATTTTCAGGGAATTTTATTTGCGGCCCGCTTATATTTTCCGGCATATCCGGAATCTGCGTTCATGGGGACATGTTTGTGAAACGTTGCGCGGGTTCAGCGCCCTGATGGGGCATCAACTGCATCAGAATTTTAAATCTAAATAGTAGTGAGTCCGTTATGATGGCCGCATATCAAGAACGCCTCGACGTCTTATTTGTCGTCCCTCGAAATCCATCCACATTCGATATCGTTTCCGGCGCATATACTGTGACCGCGCCATTGGGCGTTGCATATGTCGCCGGATATCTGAGAGAGAAAAAATATCGCGTCGCGATTATCGATGATAATATTGAAAGGGCGACTAAAGAGGGCTTCAAGGAGTATCTGAAAAAGTGTAAGCCGCGATTCGTCGGATTTAGTGTTCTAACGCCTTCGGTCGACAATGCCGTAGCTTTTGCCGAGATCGTAAAAGACACCGTTCGCGACACGAAAATCTTTGCCGGGGGAGCGCATGCCTCGGCGTTGCCGGAAGACCTGTTAAAACACCCATGTTTTGATGTGGTGGTTAAGGGCGAGGGAGAGGTGACGGCGCTGGAATTGATCGAATCGCTTGATGCCGGAGAAAGTTTGGAAAATGTCCGCGGGATCGTGTATCGGAAGGAAGCGCGGTGCATAGAAAATGCGGATCGCCCATTCATCGCCGATCTCGATGCGTTGCCGATGCCTGCTTATGATTTGCTTCCAATGGAGAAATATTTTGTTTCATCTACAAGGAAGCTTGCGGCCGGGCGCGCCGGGTCAATCATCACGAGCCGCGGTTGTTCTTATCAATGTAGTTTTTGCAGCCAATCGGTTTTTAGAAGAGAGGTCCGCTATCGAAGCCCGGGCAGCGTTTTAAAAGAAATACGGTATTTAAGCGATATTTACGGCATTTCCGAATTCGTCATCTGGGACGATACGTTTACAACAAATGAAAGGCATGCCGTGGAGATCAGCAAGGGGGTTAAAGCGATTAAACGGGATCTGGTCTGGAGTTGCTATTCGCGGGTGGAACAGGCTTCGGATCGAATGTATCAGGCGTTGTATGATGGTGGGTGCCGTGAATTATCATTCGGCGCGGAATCGGGATCGCAGATGATCCTGGATTCGATCTGTAAAAATGTAAAAGTGGAAGATATTGAGAAGGCTGTGCAATGCTGTAAGAGAAATGGTTTAAAGTCGTTCTGTTGTTTTGTATTCGGTTTTCCGGGTGAGACTGCGGAGACGATACAAAAAACAATTCAGTTCGCAATAACCATAGACCCCGATTTTGTTTCTTTTTGCATATTTACGCCGTTGCCCGGATCTAAATTGTTTTCCGATGCGGTTCAAAGGGGGCTGATAAATCTCGATCATGTTGAATGGAGCCGGTTCATGTGCCTGATGTCGACATGTCCGCCGCCGGTAAATATGAGCGGGATAAGCAGCGCGGATTTGATTTTATCGCAGAAAAAGGCGTTTATGAAGTTCTATTTCCGTCCAAAATATATTTTCCTGAGGCTTTTCCAGCTAAAGACAAAAGATTCAATATATCAGCTATGGCGAGGATGCCGAACCATACTGAAGTATCTTAATTACAGGGTAACCACGCAAGATGAATAAAAGCGATATCCTTTTGGTTTCTCCCGCCCCGCAATCGGAAGTGGGATTGCTTTACAGGCTTTCCGGTATAGTGCATCCTCTTGGTTTAGGATATCTCGCTAGCTATCTTCGCAAAAACGAATATATCGTGGACCTTATCGATAATTCTGTCGCGCGCTTGAGTGAGAAGCAATTCGGGGAATATTTAGAAATTTCAAAACCGCGGTATGTCGGTTTTAGTTTTTATACGGGATGTCTTGCCAACGCCCATGATCTGGCGCGGGTTGTAAAGAAGGTGGATAGCCGGATTATTGTTGTTGCGGGAGGGCCTCATGCTTCTGCGCTTCCCGGAGATGTTTTCCGAAATGATGCCATTGATGTCGTTGTTCGTGGAGAAGGAGAGGAAACATTGTTGTCGCTTCTCATTGCGATGGACTCGAAGTCCGGCCTTGAGACTGTTGAAGGAATTAGTTATAGACGGGGTTCGGAAATAATGCACAATCGGCCGCGTGATCTGATAAAGGATATTAATGCCTTGCCGGTTCCGTCGTACGATCTTTTCGACATTGATAAATATTTTTTGGCGCCTTCCAGAAGATTTACGGGCGGAAAGGCGGGCTCGGTCATTACCAGCCGGGGATGCCCTCAACGGTGCGCTTTTTGCAGTCGCGCGGTTTTCGGGCGGAGTATCCGATATCGCACCCCGGAAAACGTTGTTAATGAAATTGAAAACCTGGTTGGGAAGTACGGCTTCACGGAATTTGAAATCAGAGATGATACATTTACTTTGGATGAAGACCGGGCGATCGCCATATGTGATTTGATCAAGGCGCGGAAGATCAGGATTTTATGGAACTGCTGCGGCCGGGTAAATCAGATTTCCGACAAATTATTGAGCTCCCTTTACGCCGCCGGATGCCGCGCGGTGTTTATCGGCGCGGAATTCGGTTCTCAAAAGATGCTGGATTTAATGAAAAAAGATATTACCCTGGAACAAATTGAGACGGCGATTATGCAGTGTAAAAAACACAAGCTATTATCGCTGACCAGCTTTATCATAGGCGCCCCCGGTGAAACGGAGGAAACAGTGCGGGAAACGATTTTGTTCGCGAAAAGAATAGATCCGGACTATGTTTCTTTTTGCGCCTATACCCCGCTGCCTGGGTCCGAACTGTTCGATGAATTTGTTGCGAAAGGACAAATTGACATCGAAAACATGAATTGGGAAGATTGTGTGCGATTATTATTGGTGCCGCCGCCGTATCAAATCGGCAATTTTCCACCCAGGGAGCTTGTTAAATGGCAAAAAAAAGCCCTTAGAGAATTTTACCTGCGGCCTCGATATATTTTAAAACGACTGGCACGGCTCAGAACAATTCAGGGCGCTCTTTCCGCTTTTGCGGGCCTGCATGTCGTGGTCGGGCATCAATTAAAGCGCTTTAAATTTTAAATGATACAATTTGGGGAAAGAAATGATCGGCAGGTTCTAAAAAAATAACAATGAAAATAGTACTGATTAAACCTCATTCTTCGGCTATAAGTCCTCAAATTGTTCCTCCTTTGGGACTAATGTATTTGTCCGCGGTGCTGAAAAGAGCAGGGTACAAAGACGTGTCTCTTATTCACATGGATGCCGATGACTTAAATGAGGCGGAGATAGCGGCTAAAGTTATTGCACTAAACCCTGATCTTGTTGGCCTTAGTTCAATAACATCAGAATCTTATTGTATGTATGCCCTGGCCAAGAAAATAAAAAATATCCTCAATAATGTTTGCGTTATTGCGGGTGGGCCGCATCCGACCGCGTATGTTGAAGATTGCTTGAAAAATGATGCTATTGATATTGTGGTGAAAGGGGAAGGTGAGGAAACTTTATTGGAAATTGTGCGAACCATCGAAAAAAAAGAGCCGCTTGGCATGATCAAGGGGATAAGTTATAAAGAGAATGGCGGGATCTTGCATAATCCCCCCCGTGAATATGTTGCTGATATCGATCAACTCCCTTATCCGGATTGGGGCGCTGTTAATATCGATGCATATAAACGATTTATCCCTCAATCGCCATTTATGTATCAGCGTAAATATATGACCATTTTTACGTCGCGGGGATGTCCGTTTCATTGCACGTATTGTCATAATGTCATGGGGAAATCATTCCGGGCTCATTCGGTAAATAGGGTTTTTGATGAAGTATCTTATTTGCATAATAAGTACGGTATTCGCCATGTAGCCATCATTGACGACATATTCAATTGGGATAGAACCAGATCGTTGGCAATCATGCAAAGAATAGCGGATAGTGAGATGAAACTCGCTATACATTTTGCTAATGGGATAAAAGGAGACCTTTTAGATGAAGAACAAATAAAAATCTTTGCTAAAGCCGGGCTTTCTTTTACATGTGTGGCTGTCGAAACCGGGAGCATGCGCTTGCAGAAAAAGATTAAAAAAGGAATCGATTTCCCAAAGATACGAGAAAATATCGCTCTCCTCTCAAAACACAGGATTTTTGTTAATGGCTATTTTATTATAGGGTTTCCCGGAGAAACTTTTAAAGAAGTGTTGTTAACGATTTGGTTCGCCTGCACTTCAAAACTGCATACGGCCAGTTTTTTTGTCTATCATGCTTACAAAGGGACCGAGCTTGGGGATGATTTAAGCGGAGAGATCGTGAGCAAGGTGCAGAATTCCGCGAGCAGTTATACTACGTCGAGTGATTTCGTGAACTGTTCCTCATTATCAAAAAGTGCCATTGTATTCCTGCGGCAATTTGCGAATATTTGTTTTTATGGTAATCCTGTCCGCGTATTTAGAATTTTGAGAGATTTGCCTGATTATGGGGCTTTTTATATCTTACTGAAAAAACTTATCCACCGGACAATATTCTTAAAATAACCGTTTCAAGTAAAGAAAAGAACATGAGAATTTTATTAGTTAAACCCCAATCCACAGTTTTTCATAGCATTGCTGTTCCGCCATTAGGGCTTCAATATCTGTCGGCAGTTGTAAAGGCGGCCGGTTATCAAAATGTGAAAATTGTTCATATGGATGCGCAAAGGATAGATGCTGACGATTGGGAGAATGAGGTACGGGCATTTCACCCGGATATTGTCGGGTTGAGTGTTATTGTGTCGGAGGCTGTATCGATGGATGCGGTGGCCGTGCGAACAAAAAAAAATGCGCCTCGATGTCTGGTGGTTGCGGGAGGCGCATACCCCTCGTTATTTCCTGAAAAATGTCTGAAAAACTCCGCCATTGATCTTGTTGTAAGGGGTGAGGGGGAAAAAACATTTCTTGAAATAGTGAAATGCTTTGAACAAGGGCTGTCGTTTGACGAGATTAAAGGGGTGGCTTTTCGAGGCAAGGATGCTGTTTGTTATGCCCCACAACGTGAATTTTGTCATCGTCTTGATGATATTCCTCCCCCGGATTATGAAGGACTGGATTTGGATTTGTATAACAATTTAATCCCGCAAAGTCCGCTTTTATTTAAACAGAAGCATGTCCGCGTCCTTACATCAAGAGGGTGCCCATATCAGTGCGGTTTTTGCTTCCCAACCATGGGACGGGTATTCCGCCCGCATTCTGCCGATCGCGTTATTGGGGAAATATTGAGGCTTTGTGAAAGACGGCAGACTCGCAATGTGGAAATAATAGATGATGTTTTTAATTTCGATCGTGAACGAGCGATGGAGATAATGCGAAAGATAGTCAAAGCTGACCGGGGCTTGAAAATTTATTTTCCAAGCGGGGTGAGAGGGGATCTTTTGGATAGAGAAATGATTGATCTGTTTAAAACGGCGGGGGTGGTGTTTATGCCGGTTGGGATTGAAACGGCCAGTAAGCGAAAGCAGGTGGAAATTGGAAAAAACATGGATCTTGACCGTCTTCAAATAAATATCGCTTATGCGGTTAAAAAACGAATGTTCATGAATGGGTATTTTATTTTAGGGCTTCCCGGAGAAACGATCCGCGAGGTGCTGAGGACTGTTTTTTTTGCATGTGAATTGAAACTGCACACAGCAAGTTTTTTTGCTCTGCATTGTTATGAGGGATCGGAGTTTGCGAAGGTTGCGGATGCCCGGAAAGTCATAACAGCTCAATCCGCTTACAGCCTGTTTTCCGCCCCGATCCATTTTATTAACGCTTCTTCTCTTAATAAAGGTGTTATTGTTTTTCTGCGGCAGCTTGCAAACGTTATGTTCTATTGTAATCCATTTCGGCTGCTTAGAATCATAAAAGATTTGCCGGAAAAGCGGTGCTTGGTTTTTTTAGCGAAGCAATTTCTCAAACGGGTCGTTTCTTTTTGATCGCAAGATGAATAAAAGTATCCTCGAATGTCCGATTTGTAAATCGGATGATTGCCGGAAAAACCATCTTTGCCGGGATATGGTCATCTATCGATGTGGTTCCTGTGGGATGATGTTCCAGAACCCGTCTGATAATCTGGTCGTTTCAAATGCCTATGCCGCGGAGATGATTGATAAGGATCAAAGCCGAGAGGGGATTCATTTCTCTATCAGCAGAACCACGATGGGACGGATCCTGTCTGTTATTCATAAACCTATTGGATCATTGCGCGTTTTGGAAATCGGTGCGGGTGCGGGTTGTTTGGCTTCACGATTTGTCGAAAGTGGCGTTGAGTATACAGGTGTCGAACCATCAAAGGAGCTTTATAGGCAGATTATCGCCGGGAAGCCTTATTTGGAGAAAAGAGTGTTGAATGGCCATATCGATGCGGTTCCGTTGCCGCAAAAAAAGTATGACTTATTAGTCATGATCGATACTCTTGAGCATATCCCCAATCCGGTGGAATATTTGAGGAAGTTGAAATCATTTTTATCAAATGATGGGGTTATGTATATAGAAGTGCCGAACGAGGCATTGTTGAGCCTCAAAGGAGCAATGCGGCGCGTTTTGAATGTGTATTCGGGTTATATAACGCATCCGGGGCATGTGAATTTGTTTAATGCAAATACGCTGCATATGGCGTTATCCGGAGCCGGATACAGGGCAATTTCTGTTTCTCAATATAGCGTGTTTGGCGATTATAACCGGATGCAAGTCGCCTTAAAGGGACGATGGGCTGCGGGATGTAAAATTGCCTGCACAATTTTCAAATATTCAAAGATAGATTTACTTATGCAGCAAGGGAATCTCAGCGCATGCGCAAAGTGCGGCTGACCCCTTAAATTGTTAGGAGTGAAAGCGTTTAAAATAAATGAAAAGAATCAGGTCATTCTTCAAAGACCACTGGGGGATGCTACTGATTGTCTATTGCATTTCCTGCCTGTTTAACTCGATTGTTAATTTTAAGACGATCATGAACCCGTATTATATTTACGGAGATATTTCATTTTATGCTGTTTTTCATCGTTTGTGTTCGGCGCAGCCTCTTTTTACCAATGATTTATTCCTGTCCGTTTTTGACATGAAGCAGGTCTTGTTGCGCGTAGACATCCCAATCGTAAAATGGCTGCTGCCGGTCACTATTTTATTAATGAAAGCGATGTCTTTATCGCAGGTTCTTGTTGTCCAATCAATTATTTTTTGTGTAATAGCGTCTGTTTTAATGTACTTGATCGGTGCCAGTATGGGTTCTAAAAAAGAAGCCCTCTTGTTGGTTGTTCTTTTTCTAATCTATACCGGTTCCATGGATTCGTTCTATGGAGGTGCGGCGCGAGGATCCGGTATGGCGATAACTTGCGCTGGGTTCTATTGTTTGCACAGAAAATTTACCTATGCGATAATTATGCTGATACCGGTCGCCTGGTTATCATATCCGCCGATATTACCGCTGGTCGCAGCCTTTGCCGGTTACTCTATAATCCATAGAGGGGGCAAGATCAGGGATAAAATGGTATTAATTGGCCTGACGGGGCTGATGTTGTGCTTTTTTGCAGTCTGGTTGTTCCAAGTTGAAAAACAGGCCCTCTGGAAACTCAGTTCTTTAATGGAATGGAAAAACAGGGCTGGGATCTTCGACCTAAGGAATAACTTATTGTTGGTATATGTTTTAAATATTAATGAACACTCGGCCCTGTATGTGATATTTACCGGAATAATGATCGGCGCCAGTTTAGTTTATGCTTTGCATGCGCGGAGGAATTCCGGTTTTGTCGGCAGGGAATTTATTTTAATTTCCGCCGGTGTTTTTATAGCGGTGTTTTTTGTTAAAAAAGAAGTCGCCTCTCGAGAGGTTATTTTCTCGATCCCTGTTTTTTTAACAATTGCCTTTTGGCGCATCTTGCTGTCGTTTAAGAGCGGCGTGGTGCGATACGGGGCTTGTATGATTTTCGCTTTATTATTTTTACTGGTGCCTCCTAATGACGGGGATATTGATTTCAGCCGTTACAGGGAACTTTTTACGGATTTATCACATACGCCTTCCGATTTGTTGATTGCCGGTCCTCTGAAATCTTTAGATTTTGTCCCTTTTTTTACGCGTCAATCGGTTTTTTTTGCGCCTTTTTGGGAAGAGGCTAAGCATTGTGTCCCCTCGATGCAAACTGAACTAAAAAATAGAAAGCAAGAATTGGAAAAGATATTATATTCGAAAAATGAGCAAGAGATTGTGCGGTTTGCGGGACGCAACCACATTACGCATTTTATTGTTGATGATTATCTATACGCCGGGTATAACTCTAACGGCGGGAGGCCGTTCGCATTGCAGGAGTTGGCGCATCGGCATGGGGTGGCGTATGGCAATGGCCTTTATCTTATTAATGTAAACCAGTTCTGAGGTTTTTATTGATTCCCGGACGCATCCCTCGGGGAATATTAAAAGAACCTGTCTCCTTCGTTAACCAGACAATCGTGATCGGAATAAACTTCATCCCTCTCGCCTAAGCTTTGCAACGATAAAATGCGGATAGAGACGCAGGAAGCGTCCGGTGTGGAAATCTCCGCTAGATCTGCTGAGTACTCTGGCCGCCACACGGAGGAAGATATCTCCGACCGGCAGCGAGAACAGTCCGGGCCTGTGCGCTAGAAAGCGCCTGAGACTGCGCGGCAGGCGCGGCAACAGCGTTAGCAGTGAGAAATATGCCGCCTGCCTTCGCCTGGGGAGCTGCGAGTAGCCTGCCGGGCGCATCAGGCCGCCAGGTACGTTATGTTTCCCCGGCCGGGCCGTGGCCAGCGGGGTGTTTGGATATATGCGCAGAAAAAAAATTTCGTTGTGGTCGGGAGTGTTTTCCGCGTAGAAAGAGGCTAAGGCTGAAAGTTCTTCCTCGCTTTCATCGGGCAGGTCAAGGATGTTGTCACAGGTGACGTATACTCCCTCCGATCGCAGCGCGTTTATGGCCGCCCCTATGTCGGCGTTCGCCGCGCGCCTGCCCAGCAGCGTGCGGCGCCGGGCCTCGTCGAAGCGCTGTACTCCAAGCTGAACTTTCATGCACCCGGCGGCAGCCAGCGCAGGCGCCGCTTCAGCCAGGTGGTGGTCCGGGAACACGTAGCAGGAAAAAGGCAGGCCTATTTTTTTTCGGTAAAGAGGCAGGAATGTGTTTAGCCAGGCATAGTCCGAGTTAAATACTTCGTCGGTGAAATGTATAAAGTGTGGGTTCCTCTTACTTAGTGTTTCCACAAGTTCGGCCAGCATGTTCTCCGGGGAGCGGCGGCGCAACGGAGGTGTTTTGGAGGCTGCGTAGAGTTCCCTGTAAACGCTGTTGCAGCAATAGGTGCAGGAGTGTGGGCAGCCGCGTGAAGAGGATGCGAGGTATCCTTCGGAAAAACAGGGGTACGCTCCGGCGAATAGGTTCTTGTCTGGGAACGGCAGGGAGTTTATATCAGCCGGCGGCGCCGCAGGAGGGCCTTTTAATATCTCACCGTCTTTTTTTCCCCAGATGCCGGCAGGCAGGCTGCCGCCTGATGCGATGACTTTGGCCAGGGCCGGTAGAGCCAGGTCTCCTTCTCCGAGACATACGAAATCCACGCAGTCCTCCGCCAGGACGGTTTCAGGCGTTGAGGAAGCGTGTATTCCGCCAAAAACTATTTTAGCCCCCGTTCTTTTTTTTATTTCTCGTGCCATCGAAATGGCCCAGGGGAAGGTGTCGGTGAACACCGAAAAAGCCACTATGTCCGGCCTGTGCTTTTCAGTCAGGCGCAGAGCCTGTTCCCGAAAACTCAAGAATCCGGCCAGTATTGTGGAACGCCAGAATCCGGCCTCGTCGAAAAGGCAGGGGTCTATAACCAGAGCGGTCTCAAAACCTGCCGCTTTGAGCGAAGCTGAAAGGTATTCGATCCCGAGACTTTCATAACCGTTATGGAGAAAGAGTATCTTCATCCCGCCGGTTTCCCGGCCGCTGAGGCGGCGGCTCTGTCGGCGTCCAGAAGGCATTCTTCCATGTCGTAGTATGAATGAGCCCCGCTTCTGCCGCAGAGTTCCAGGTTTGCGTAGCGGCCCAAAGCCCCGGTCACCGTGTTAAGAGATTTTTCATAGCCCAGATACAGGAGAGGGTAGGCGAAAGGCAGCCTTTCCACTTTAAAGTCCAAAAGCTCAGATCCCTTGAATATTTTTATGGCCGAAAGGGCGTTGAACGTTGCCGCCGCTATGTCCGCATCCGGCTTGCGCCAGGTTTTGTCGTCCTCTTGGCAGAATATTTCCAGGGTAACCGGAAAGAAACCTTCTGGAACCAGGCCGCGGCTCCAGTTGAGCAGCTCGGATGCCCTGGAAAAGGGGACATCCGGGTCCTGGAAATAGACCCAGTGGTCCTTCAAGGGCGTGCGATTTTTGAGAGCCAGGAACACTATTATCAGGGAGCGGTAGCGCAGGTCCCGAGCCGCGCAGGCCAATTCGGGGTTGTCCCGGATAAGCGCGGAAAATTCTTTTAACGGGATGGTGGAAATAAGCTGCCTGAACTTTAAGGTCCCGCGGCATCCGTTTTGTTCAAATTCGAGAGCGGTCAGGCGGCCGCCCTCGGCCGTAAGTTTTAAAGGTATTGCGCCGGTAAGTATTTCTCCCCGGTCAGTGAGTTTTTTTCGCAGGGCGCCTGTAAGGCTTCCTATGCCGTCCTTCGGGTATAGGAAATGCCCGGCATTTTCCTTGGCGCCAGAGATGGGCAGGAAGATGTCGAAGAAAAGTTTTTTTAAGTCCAGGCTGCCTATGCGCCTCTCGGCCCAGATGGAGGAGATCTCTTCCGTAGGAAGGCCCCAGGCTTTTAATGAGTAATCCTTGAAATAGGCGTCATGTATTCGGGGCCCGAAGTTGCGGCCCAGCCAATCCTTGAGCGAGGCCGATTTCTCGTCCGCTTTCCGGGTGCCGTGCGTTTTGAAGCGCAGGGTTGGGAGGGCGTAAAAGATCCCATTCAGCAGCGTGGGGGGATATTGAAGGAACCGGCCGCGGGTGTAGATGCTGCTTTTCCTTTTATGGTATAACGTTCGTCCGGCCCCCAGGAGTTTTTCCACACGGCCTTTCACGTCGGCATCCTTGAAATAAAGCCTGTGGCCGCCCAGGTCGAATTTGAAATTCTTATGGGAAACGGTGGCCGCCAGGCCGCCTTCGCGCTCCGCTTTCTCCAGGATGAAAATTTTTTTCCCGCCTTCTTTAAGCCGGTCGGCGGCCGCCAGGCCGCTTAATCCCGCGCCGAGAATGGCGATGTCCGTGTTGATTTCCATTGTAAGGTCCGGCTTATGACCATGCCGTAACTGCCCTGTGGGAGTGCCGCAGCAAGAGCTGTGCTCATCAAGCGGCCCGGCGCTATACGCACCAAACGGTCAAGCGCTATACGTTCAGACGGCCTTTTTATTCTACATAATTTGACCGCAGGGGAAATCGTTCCCACGTTCCCGTTCCCATGTTCCCGCGTTTGCCTGTGGCTCTATCCGGCTGAAGGTGTGCCGCCGCGGATTTAATGAGAAAAGCGCGAAAAAAGTCCCATAATGCTAAAATTATGTCATGCCGGATATACCGGTCTGGAATAAATGTGATAATCTCTGCGTGATGTGCGCCAACGAACCCGCGTTCGTACGCGCTCCATCAGGCCGGTATTTGCTGAAATCACAAATAAAAAGGTTTGAAAGTTATCTTTCAGGTTTTAAGGCGGCTTACGCCAAAAACGCGGATAACTGCGCGGCGCTTAATCTCACCGGCGGCGAACCTGCGCTCAACCCCGATTTTTTAAAGCTGCTGACCTATTTTAGGAAAAGAACTCCCGGAAGGGAGCTGACGCTTTTGTCCAATGGCCGTTGTTTCTCCGCCGCCGTCTTTGCCGCCGCCGCGCTTAAGGCCGGGAAAGCCCCGTTCGCCGTGGTTGTAGCCCTGCACGGCTCCACCGCCGCCAGGCATGACTCCATAAGTAGAGTTCCGGGGAGTTTCAGCGCTACGCTTGCCGGTCTGCGCAATATTTGCATCCATAAAAGTCCGGGGCAGACGCTGGAGATACGCCTGGTCCTCCACCGGCGGAACGTAAAAGACTTTGAAAATATTCTTCTGCTCCTGTTGCGGGAGTTTTCCGGTTTTAAAGGATGGCGGGCGGTAGCGCTGCATTACGAACTGGAAGGCCGAGCGCTGAAAAATTTAAAAGCGCTGGCGCTTCGGCTTAAAACTTCAGCCGGAGCCGTCAACTCCTGCGCGGCGCTTATACGCCGGTTCAAAGAGTTCCGGCTCTACCATTTTCCGCTTTGTCTTTTGAAGAAAGAGCTGCGGCCCCTGGCCTGGATTACTTTGCCTACGGAAGACCGGTTTTATGCCCGGAAGTGCGGCGGCTGCGTGCTGCGCGCGAGTTGTGTGGGGTTGATGGCACGCTACAGCATCCGTTTCGGCTCAGGAGAGCTCAGGCCGCTCAAAACAATATAATGGCTCCGCTTTTAAACATCGGATCGGTTGAGCGCCTCTGTCAGGGTGGATGCGGCGGGCACGGGTTTTGTTGCGGCAGGTCTTAAGGGACGTGATCTGTAAGGCGGACGCTCTATGGCCGGCAGGAGCGGGAAAATGTGACGGAGCCTACTATAGTATTGTATTATTATCCTTAAATTAGCATGAAAAATGCGTTAGTGGTGAAAAATATATTTACACTGTCGGCGCTGGCGTTAGCCTGCGCCTGTTCCAGTGATTACGCGGCCTTGAGGCTGGGGAAGGACGCCTATGCGGATTTTGCCGGTCTTAAGGCCGCTAACAAGGAGGGGCTGGATTATTCCATAGAGGCGTATGACAGGAATTATCCGGCTGTAATTTTCGCTATCCATGGAGGCGATATCGAGCCCGGTACGGCCAGGGTGGCAAGGCGGATAGCGGGTTCCGATTTCAACCTTTATGTCTTTCAAGATTGGACGGGGCCGATAAAAAGCAGCCTGCACCTTACCGCCACACATTTTGATGAGCCGGCGGCCGTCCGGCTGGCCACCTCCAGCGTGGTGGCGCTCTCGGTGCACGGCCAGTGGGATAAAGGGGATTGGGTGTGCGTGGGCGGGCGAAATAAGGAACTTGGCAGGGCGGTTTCGGATAACCTGATTCTCGCCGGTTTTGCCGCGGTGATTCCCTGTTCCCGGCTGCCCGGGATCAAGGCAACGAACATCGTTAACCGGGCCAGGGACGGCGGAGTCCAGCTTGAAATAACCCTTCGGCTGCTGAGAAGACTTGAAAAGTCCCCCGAAGATTTATCAAAATTTAGCGTCGCTGTCCGGTCCGCTGTTTTGGAATATTTACAAAAACAAGGAGCAGCCAGATGAAGAAAATAAGGATCTTCGCTTTCGGCGGGAATGAGGTATCTCCGGTGGGGATGAAGGACCCGAAGACCGGCAAGGGGATAAACCCCGATATCGCCATGCAGTGGCGCAAGACGGCCGAGACCGCTAAACTTGTGGCCGATATTTTTGAAAAATACCCGGACGATCTCTACGTCATGACCCACGGCAACGGCCCGCAGGTGGGCAATGTGCTTATGCGCGCCGAGCTGTGCCGCGACACCCTGCCTCCGCTTCCTCTGGATGTCTGTGTGGCGGATACGCAGGGCGCGATGGCTTATATGATAGCCCAGCTCAATAACGAGCTCAATATAAGGGGGATCGACAATATCGTCTCCGGTATAGTCACCCAGGTGGTGGTGGATAAGGACGATCCGGATTTTAAAAACCCCTCCAAGTACATAGGGCCCTCCTATTCCAAGGAGGAGGCGGATGACCGAACCGTCCATAACGGCTGGGTGATGAAACTTTATAAGAAGGATGACAAAGGCGCCGAGATCTGGCGCCGCGTGGTGCCTTCCCCGGTTCCGTCCGATATAGTGGAAATTGACGCCATAGAGGCTATGCTTGCCCGGGGGATAGTGCCGGTGACCGTGGGCGGCGGCGGTATCCCGGTCCGCGAGGTCATGCCCGAGATCAAGGATGGCAAAGAAGTATACTCCTGTAATTACGGCGTACAATTCTCAAGGGCTCACAAGGCCGGCGCGAAACGGTTGAAAATGTACACCGGCGTGGAAGCCGTTATAGACAAGGATCTGGCCTCGGCGTTGCTGGGGAATATGCTTTTAAAGCGGGCGAAGGCGCGCGGCGAGGATGTGGAGGTCAGCCTTACCATTTTCACCGGCGAAGATGGGGCCAAGTTGAATTACCAGAAGCCCGATCAGGTGGACTTGCGCAAGCTGACATTGACTGAGCTGGAAGAAATATATAACCGCAAGCCCTGCCCGTTCCCGGCCGGAAGCATGGGGCCCAAGATCAAAGCTGTAATCGAGTTTCTCAAGGGAGGAGGCCAATCAGCCTTTATCACCAAAACCGACTTGTTCGATGAGACCCTGAAGGGCGGCGCCGGCACCACTGTGACCAGGGAATGACAGCAAGGCGTGCCGGCTCCGGGGCAATAGGAATCTTCCGGCACGCTTCTACACCCGATACTCACCGACACTTACAACTATGAAAAAAATAAAGACTTTGCAGTGCATTAATTGCGGCCGCGATCATAAATTAGCTGAAGTGAAATATACCTGCGCTTCGTGCGGGGGGAACCTTCAGGTCATCTACGACTACAATCTGATAAAAAAACGTCTTAACTACGAAGTCCTCAAGGATAATCACGACAGGACCCTCTGGCGGTACATGGATATCCTGCCGCTGGCCGGTTTTAAGATGATCCCGCCGGTACAGGTGGGCTGGACGCCGCTTTACAAGGCCGAAAGGCTCGGCGCCGGAGCCGGAGTGCCGAATCTTTACATAAAGGACGATGGCCGCAATCCCAGCGCGTCTTTCAAGGACCGGGCCAGCGCCGTGGTGATCGCGAGGGCGCGGGAGCTCAAGGAAAAAGTCATAACATGCGCTTCCACCGGCAATGCGGCGTCATCCCTGGCCTGTCTGACCGGCAGTCTGGATATGAAGACGGTCATCTTTGTTCCGGAAACCGCGCCCGCGCCTAAAGTGGCGCAACTGCTGGTGTTCGGCGCCGTGGTTATTATGGTGAAGGGAACTTATGACGACGCTTTTGACCTTTGTCTCAAAGCCTCGGCGGAATACGGCTGGTACAACCGCAGTACGGGTATAAATCCTTTTACCCGCGAAGGGAAAAAGACCTGCGCTTTTGAGATCTGCGAGCAGATGAAGTGGGAGACCCCGGACAAGGTGTTCGTGTCTGTGGGCGACGGTAATATTATAAGCGGCATGTGGAAAGGCTTCGTGGAATTCCACCGGCTTGGTATTATAGAAAAATTGCCCCAGCTTATAGCCGTTCAGGCCGAAAAATCGGACGCCGTAAAAAGGGCTTTTGAAGCCGGGGGAGACATACAGCCGGTGTCCGGGGAAACTATCGCCGACAGTATATCGGTAAGCCTACCCAGAGACGGCATGGCCGCCGTAATGGCTATAAGGGATTCCCAGGGTTTCGCCGTTTCTGTTTCCGACACGGAGATCCTTTCCGCCATCCCGGAAATTGCCCGCGGGTCCAATGTTTTTGCCGAGCCGGCCGCGGCCGCCACATATGCCGGTTTAAGAAAAGCGGTTAAAGAAGGCAGGGTTAAAGATAATGAATCGGTGGTTCTTTTGATAAGCGGCAACGGGTTGAAAGATGTGCAGAGCGCCGTTAAGGCCTGCGGCCAGCCGTTCCATATTAATCCCAGAATGGAAGAGCTGAAAAAGCTGGTATTGGACAATAAACTGCCATAGGTTCATATCCTCCGGCCATAAAACTGATAGTGAATTTTTTTAAAAGCCCCGCAGAAGCGGTTTGCGGGGCTTTTTTATCGCCTACGCGCGGGTTTTGGCGGTACTGGGAATATATGGTGACAGGCGGGGAATCAGGCTTAAAGCGGGAGGGCTATGGTGAACGCGGAGCCTTTTTGCAGTTGGGATTTGGCGTAGACCTGTCCGTTGTGTACTTCCGCCACTTTCTTGACCAGGGCCAGCCCTAGCCCCCAGCCTTCCACCTGGCCTGTGAACGAAGCTTCCACCTGATAGAATTTATTGAACACATTGGTCAACTCTTCGCCGGGGATACCGGGGCCGTTATCCCCCACGGATAATAAGACTCTTCCGTCTTTTACCTGTGCGGAGAGTATTATAAGCTTGTTTTTGGCCGGATTGAACTTCACCGCGTTATCCAGCAGGCTCTTTAGGGCGTTCTTGACGAGCGTTTTGTCGGCCTTGAGCGTTATCGGTTCGGGGGCGACCACTTTAAAAGTCAGGCCGTCCATTTCCTTGAATTTATTCTTCACCAGTTCAACGGTTTCGTTGAAAACAGCGGAAACTTCGAACTCGGTTTTATTGATGGTGGTCTCGTCCAGGCTGTCTATAGTGACGAAATCCAGCAGGCTCCCCACCAGATGGGTGAGCTTGCCGCCCTGCGAGAATATGGTTTCGGCCGATTTCTGCACGATCTCCGGCATGTTTTTGGCGGCGGCTTCTTCCTTTAATATTTGGGCAAAGCCGTTTATTGAGGCCAGCGGCGTTTTGAACTTGTGAGAGATCAGGGACAGGAAATTCCTGGCCATGTACTCTTCCAGCCTCTGGGCCGTTACGTCCGCGAGGATCCAAAGCCAGCCTTCCACTGTGGAATTGCCCGCCTTGTCTTCCTTGTAAAGTTTTATGGCGGAGCCGTCCAGATAGAATTTCTTGGGTTTCTCGCGCATGATCTCGAAACGGACGATGGGCGATTCTGACTTGATGATCTGTTCGAAAGGCGGTTTAACTGAAAAATTGCTCAGGGCCTGGCTGATGCCGGTGAATTTGTACTTCTCGTATTCAAGGTAAAGTTTGGCGGAATGATTGAGGATAATTATCTCCCCGTCGGGAGTTGTGAGTACGGCGCCCTCGTTGACGCGTTTGAAAACGATCTCGAGTTTTCGTTTTTCTTCTTTTACGGAGGAAAAGAGCCGGGAATTTTCTATGGCGATGGCGGCCTGAGAGGCGAACGCCTCAAAATTGTTTTTGTCTGACTCCACGAAATCGGAGTCCGTTTTGTTGATGGCCTGGACTACGCCGATCACCTTGCCCTTGATTATCATTGGGCAGGTCAGGAGCGACTGTGTCACAAAACCGCTTTTATTATCCACTTTTCTGGCGTGGCGCGGATCATTCGCCACGTTGTTGATTATGAGGGAGCGGCCTTCCTTTGCGCAGGCGCCGGCGATGCCTTCGCCAAGTTTGAAACGCATTTTCTGCACGTCCTCCGGAAGGCCCAGCGCCACGTCGAAATATAGTTCCTGAGTCTTTTCGTCCAGGAGGTAAAGCGAAGCCCTTTCGGCGCCGACTACGCGTGAAGCGAGACGCATGATGGTGGTCAAAAGTTCGCCGATATCCAGTTTGGAGGATAAGAGGCGGGAAACCATTACCAGCATCTCAAGGCTTTCCTGCGACTGCATTATCATATATGTCCGGGTCCCTTAGCGCTCAAAAATATACCTGAATCAGAAGTTTATAATAGTTTTTACCTGGTTCGCCATTGAATTTATAAAAATTGTAGGCGAAATCCAGTGTTGACTTTTCGTAGAGTTTCATCTTTATGCCGCCTAAAAGGGAACTGGCGTCATTAGTACCCCTGAAAGATATTCTACTAAATCCGGCGTATAGATAACTATCGAAGTCCGGCGCCATGTTGCGTGCTAACTGCGCGGCTACCACCCACTCCGGGAGGGCGGTCACGTGGCGGAAGGTGCCCAGGTAGGCCAGTTCGCCGTGATCCAGGACAGGGCTGACAAGGTTGGAGTTAAAGGCTTTTCCGGGTTTCTGGAACCCCGCGGCCGAGGCCAGGAAAAAGAACTGGTTGAAGTAGCTTTTTTCCACCTGGACTTCGAACGCGGACTCGGAGAAGGCCGTATCGGTCAGAACCGTCGCTGACGGGGAGTATGGCTGGCCGGTAAGGTTCAGCGGCGTTTTCTGCCGGGCCGCCGCCGCTGAAAGCATCAGGTGAATATAACTTTCGTCGCTGCTCTCGCTGACCGGAAACAGGGCGTAAGCCTTGGCGCCGCGCGCGCTAGATCCCGTTCCGGAAGCCTCAGGGTACAGAAATGGCTTAAATGAGAGGGCGAGATTGTTCACGGAGTACATAACCGGCGTGCGGAAGGCGTATACCTTGCCGCCATAAAAGCCGTTGTCCTTATAGAAAGACGCGTTTACGCCGCCAACTATACGGGGTGACAATTTGGAAAAAAGCGTCAGTGATTCCTTCTGAAACTTATTGGAGCCTATGGAGTAATCGTTCTCCATCCACCAGTCCGCCTGGGACGCGGCCGGCAGCCAGAGCAACACCGCAAGCGCGAGAATAATCTTCGCCATATATTTCAGATTATATTATATATCTTCCGCCTTTGTGTATGGAAGGATCGGGAGAGGCGTGGATAAAAAACATCCGCCGCGCAATAGAGGGTTTGACCGGCCCTGGTTCACTTCTAACAAACGTGGTTGAAAATCTGATCGGAATAGAAGCGCGTTCAAAGTGCTGAAGGGCCCAGTAAATAAGAGGCCTTATGGCCTTGAAGTTGACGGGCGAGTCGTATACACTGTCTTAAGGCAAAGTTTACAGGAGGTACGATGAAAGTATTATCCGCAGTGATAACCGCGGCTTTTGCCGCGACAATGTGGGCCGGCAATGCCCTGGCGCAGTTCGATTTTAATACGGGAGGCTCTATCTACGACATGATGTCCGCTGGCGCAGTGCCGCTTCCCGCAGGCCCTGCCGTTGCCGCCGCTAAGGACGGGACGGGCGCGGCCGCCGTAAAAAAATGGACCGTTATGGTTTTTATAAACGGCAAGAACAATCTGGAAATAGCCGGGTTATACAATGTCAATCAGATGGAAAAGGTCGGTTCCACCAAAAACATGAACGTGGTGGTGGAAATGGGCCGCATGGCCGGGCAGACCGCGGCTGGCATGGACGGAGGCTGGACCGGATCGAAGAGGTTTTTTATCCAGAAAGACACGGATACCGAGAAGATAAATTCCCCGGTGGTGATGACCACCGAGAACGTGGACATGGGAGATTATAAGAGGGTGGTTGATTTCGTTGCCTGGGCGAAAACAAATTATCCCGCCAAGCGCTATATGCTTATAATCTGGAACCATGGTTCCGGCTGGATGGATCCCAAGGGTTCTCCGAAGGGGATTTCTTTCGATGATGAAACCGGCAACTATATAAGGACTCCCCAGATCGGTCTTATCCTTAAAGAAGCCGGCAAGGTGGACATCCTGGCGTTTGATGCCTGCCTCATGCAGATGGGCGAAGTGGCCTATGAGGTTAAGGACAACGCGGAGGTAGTGGTCGGTTCCGAAGAAACCGTCCCCGGCATGGGCTATCCTTACAACCTGTTCCTCGGCGCCATGGCCAGGAAGCCGAACCTGACCACTGAAGAAACGGGGGCCGTGATGGTGGAATCTTTTAAAAAGTTCTACGACGCGGTCAAACGGGGCGCACAGCTGTCCGCTATCCGCACCTCCAAGCTGGACGGCCTGGCGGTCCGCATCTCCGAATTCGCCAAGCTGGCTGAAGTCGTGGCCGATACCGAGTCCCTCAAAGCCGCTCGTGACGGGGTAATACGCTACGACTGCGTCGGGGCGGAATCCGACCCGAACATGACCATTTCTTTTTACGGCGACCTTTCTCAGTTCTCCCGGCTGGTTGCCTCAAACCTGAAGAAAGACGGTGAGAAGGCCGATGCCCTAAAGGCCGCCGCCGCCGCCTTGCAGGACTATATAGATAAGGAGCTGGTCATAGACAACAAAGCCTCGCTTAAGAACCGCGTCGGCCGCGAACTCTCCGAAAGCAAGGGCTTTTCAGTCTATCTGCCTCCAGTGGAGACCCGCATCGCGCAGGAAAGACTGGAGAATATTTTTGAGGGTAAATACACCGACTTCGTCTTCGACAAGGTCTCGGGCTGGCATGACTTCGTTACCTTCTTATACGGTGTGAAATAAATATTGAAACGAGGGGTTTATATAAAAGTCCCCCGGTCCTAAGCCGGGGGGCTTTGTTTTATGGCGCGCCGGCTGCGGGTACAAGCTGTGCCGCATTCCCCGTTCCCTGTTCCGTTCCAAAACCGGCCCGGGGCAGGCGCGGGCAGTATTTAAGGGGGTTTCGGGAGGCCTTTTGCGCCTATTATGATACAATTTAAAAATCGCGGCTTCGTGTCAAAGGCCGATGGGCCATGAATGGTTATTGTGCGGGAACCTTATGAAGATACTCCTCGCTAATTTCGCCGAATGTCCGGAAAACCTGCACTTTGAACAGGCTTTAATCCGTGCGTTTAACGGAGAAAAAGGCGCAAGCCTGGACATCGTCCACGATTTCCAGTTCCCTTATTCCTTTATAGAAAAACTGCCCCCTTCAGGAGGGGGGCGGCGTATAAAGTACTCAGGCTTGCCGGGCTTAAAGCGGGAATTGCGGAGTGGTTACGATATACTGCTGCTCCTGGACTTTCCGAAGAGAAAAGCCTGCGCCGCGCCCTTTTTATGGCTGCTTAAGGACGCCGCCTGCGTGAAAAAAATTTTCATAGCCAACCACCTGCTGCCGATGCCGGGCCATAACCCCACCGCGGATATAGTAAGCAAGCTGGGTCTTTTGAGCGTTCTGGACCTTGCCTGTATATTTGAATTTGACGATCGGAGTTTGTGGTCTGAATTGGGGCTTCGGTACGGCAGGGCTGTTACGCGAGGCTATGCGGTGGATTGCTTGTATTATACACCTGTAGATGCTCCGTCCGGGGATTACATTTTCACCGCCGGCTCCGCCGGCCGGGATTTCGCTGGACTTGCCCGGGTCGTTGAAAAAGCGGGGCTAATGCTTAAGATCTTCACGGATCAGCAGGTCGCTTTCAAAGGAGACTTCCGGACCTCGGTCTCCGTGTTCCCGTTCGCGAAGAATCTGCACAATCTCCGGGAGGCCGTGCGGGAAGCTAAAGCCGTAGTCCTTCCCATAGCCGATAAACACATCAATGAAGCCGCCGGTAATTCCATCGCTTTTATCGCCATGGCCTGCGGCCGGCCCGTGATAACAAGATGGACTCGTTACATGGGCCGCTTTATAGAGTCCGGCGGCAATGGGTTCTTTTATAAAAGTCTTTCGCAGCTTAGCCTGGCGCGCCAGCTTAAAAGGGCGCTTTCGCTTAACGCCGCGGCTTCGCGCCGCCTGGCCAAGGCGGCCAGGGCCGTGGTCCTGAAAAAAGCTTCGCTGGACGTATTTGCGGCGCGGTTCGTACGTAAATTTATTTTTAGACGTTAATTTGTTAAAATTACACCGGTGCTTGTGATTCCCTCAGTTCAGCAAACGCTCACCTTGAGATTGATCCGGAGGCAGCTAATGTCTTATTTTATCGGCCGCAATAGAGAAGCGAGGCAGACCTATGGTTTCGACGAAGTGGCCCTTGTTCCGGGCAACATCGGAGTGGACCCCGACGATACGGATATTTCCTTCAATATCGGCGACATACAATTCAAAATGCCCTTCCTCGCCTCCGCCATGGACGGGGTGGTGAACACCAGGTTCGCCGCGGCTATGAATAAACTCGGCGGCCTGGCCGTGTTGAACCTTGACGGGATCAATACCCGCTACGAAAATCCGGAAGAAGCCGTGGAGATGATAGTTAACTGCGAGCCGGGCAAGACCACGGAAGTTTTTCAGAAGATCTACAAAGAACCCGTAAAAACAAAGCTTATCGCCAGGCGTGTTGAGGAAATTAAAAAATCCAAGGTGCCCTGCGCCGTGTCCTGTATTCCGCAAAACGCCGGCGAGTTCGGTCCTATAGCCAAGGAAGCGGGCGCGGATATTTTCGTGGTTCAGGCCACCGTCATTACCATAAAGTTCGAATCCACCCGGCAGAAGACTCTTGATATAGCCAAATTCGTCAAAGAGATGAAGATCCCGGTGGTGGTCGGCAACTGCGTGACCTACCGGGTGGCTCTTGAGCTTATAGATACTGGAGTGTCCGGCCTGTTGGTGGGGGTCGGCCCTGGAGCCGCCTGCACTACCCGCGGCGTCATCGGCATCGGAGTGCCGCAGGTCACCGCCACCGTGGATTGCGCGGCGGCCAGGGATTTTCACTACAAAAAGACCGGCAAGTACGTGCCCATCATAACCGACGGCGGCATGCACAACGGCGGCGACGTTTGCAAATCCATCGCTTCCGGCGCGGACGCGGTTATGATCGGTTCTCCTTTCGCCAAAGCCTCCGAGGCCCCGGGCAAGGGCTATCACTGGGGTATGGCCACGCCGCACGCCAATCTGCCGCGCGGCACCCGCGTGCATGTGGGCGTGACCGGCTCTATAGAGGAGATACTTTTCGGCCCGGCGCGCGTGGACGACGGCAGTCAGAATCTGGTGGGGGCCCTGCGCACCTCGATGGGAGCTTTGGGCTGCCACAATATCCGCGAGATGCAGCTGGCCCAGATCATCATCGCCCCATCCATCAAAAGCGAGGGTAAGCTTCTGCAGAGGGCGCAGACGGTCGGTATGGGGAAAACCAAGTAAGCCGGATGCCGGCGCGTGCCGGTTTATAAGCGTTTGCGTAATGGAATCAGAGGCTTTCTGCTTACGCGCTAACAGTCTGCTGATTTCCGTTCGCTACGCGCAAGTTGTTTTAATTCCAACACTATGAACCAAATCCTGATCTTGGATTTCGGCAGCCAGTACACACAACTTATAGCCAGGCGTCTGCGGAGCCTGCGCGTTTATTGCGAGATACTGCCTTTCCATGCGCCGGTGGAGAATATTCTTTCGCGGAATCCTAAAGGTATAATCCTTTCCGGCGGTCCCTCCAGTGTTTATGATAAAAGCGCCCCTGTTCCCGACCCGGCGATACTCAGCCTGGGAGTTCCGGTTCTGGGGATATGCTATGGGATGCAGTTTATGGCGCATCTGATGGGCGGGAAAGTCCGCAAGGCGTTGAAACGCGAATATGGGTTTTCCAAGTTGACCGTACGCGGCTCTTCCGACCTGTTCAGGGGCGTGCCTAAACATATCCGGGTCTGGATGAGCCATGGGGATGAAGTCAAAACCGCGCCTCGCGCCTTCAGGGTTACGGCGGGCACACAGGATGTGCCCGTGTCTGCGATGGAGTGCCTGGATCGCGGTCTTTACGCAGTGCAGTTCCATCCGGAGGTGCACCACACGGATCACGGGGTGAAAATACTGGAGAATTTCGCGCGCCGCATCTGCGGCTACAAAGAATGCTGGACCCCTGCTTCGTTCCTGGATGAGACAATAGCCGGCATAAAAAAGCGGACGGGTAAAGCGGCGGTTATCTGCGCGCTGTCCGGAGGAGTGGATTCTTCCGTGGCGGCCGTTCTGGCGCACCGGGCCATAGGTAAAAAACTTTACTGTATCTTCGTGGACACGGGGCTTCTGCGGATAGGCGATCGCGCCGGTATGAAAGAGACCTTTCAGAAGAAATTTCGCTTTAACCTGAAGATAGTGGATGCCTCAAAAATCTTCCTGTCCCGGCTGAAGGGAGTTGCTTCTCCCGAAAGGAAAAGGAAGATCATAGGGCATACCTTTATCGAGGTTTTTGAAAGAGAGGCAAAAAAAATAAACGGCGCTAAATTTCTTGTTCAGGGTACGCTCTACCCGGACGTGATAGAATCCGTTTCCGTTAAAGGCCCTTCCGCCGTTATCAAAAGCCATCATAATGTGGGCGGTCTGCCGAAGAAGATGGGGCTGGCGCTGGTGGAGCCGCTGCGCTTTCTTTTTAAGGACGAGGTCCGTGAGCTGGGCCGGGCTTTGAAGATCCCGGAAGCGGTGCTGATGCGGCACCCTTTCCCCGGCCCCGGCCTGGCCATCAGGGTTCTGGGTGAAGTTACGGACGCGCGGCTGGCTGTTCTAGGCAGGGCCGATCTCATCATGCGCGAAGAGATCCTGGCATACGGCTGGTACTCGAAGATCTGGCAGGCTTTTTGCGTGCTGTTGCCTATAAAGACAGTGGGAGTCATGGGCGACGAACGTTCCTACGAGAACGTGATCGCGGTGCGGTGTGTGGGCTCGGTGGACGGCATGACCGCCGACTGGTCCAGGCTGCCTTATGAATTGATGCAGAAGATCTCTTCCCGCATAGTCGGCGAGGTTAAAGGCGTGAACAGGGTTGTGTACGATATTACCTCCAAGCCGCCCGCGACCATAGAGTGGGAGTAATATATGGGGGGCGGATTTGCTTCTAAGAGGGGCTTTCTCCTCTCGGGAGCGCCCGGCGGGGTAAATAAGCGAAGCGCATGGGCGCAACACGCGAAAGCGTGTGTCGCATAAATCAGTAATCAAGTTGAGCACGGTATGCGATAAGTGGTTGTGCGACAGAGAAGGAGAAAATAATGATAGACGCTATTATCGGGTTGATAAAGAGAGCTGTGGAAAAAGACGAAAAAAGCAGGAAGTTCACCGTGAACCTCGCCGATAGTTACCTGCGGCGGATAAGCCGTTTTCAGGACCAGCTGGTGCTTATGGGGATAGCCATGAATTTTTTAGCAGTCGGGTACCTTTTAGGAGCCCCTACGGATTATGTGTATGAATTACGGCCTCTTTTTGCCGCGTCCGTAGTGGTTTTTCTGGCTAATATGCTTCTGGCGAAGCTTTATTCAAATGAGCATTTAACCACCAAGCTGCTATTCGCCAGGTATCCCGAACTTGAGTTGATAATGGCGGGTGATAAGAGCTGGAGTAATTTCAGGGTCCTGTCCGGCGCGTACAAGCTGATCCAGGCCGGCTGGATGCTCTATTCCGCCGTACTGTCTGGATTTTTGATAAATTATTATTTGAACCGATAAGATATCGGTATAGCGCTAAAGCTTGTTATGCCGCGTCCCCAAAGCTGCCGGCTATCCGGCACTACACTAGGGTTTGTTCGTTCCGAACGTTGTTGGATTCCAGTCGTCGCTGATAAGATAATCGAAAAGAGCGTCCGAGGTGGTGGTGCCGGTCCAGTGGGTTATCCTGGTCCCGGCGGGAAAGCTGTATTTATTCACCATGACGTTGCTGTGGCACGCGCTTACTACTATCTGTTTTAAATTCGATCCGGCCCTTTCCGCGAACACACCTGTGGGTACGGCATTTTCGCCGGCGTCGTAGATATACCCGTCTTTGCTGCCGTGACTTGACCAGATTATCGCCTTGGTTTTCTGGTCCTGCACCGTGGCTTTGATATCGGTTATCATGGCTACCGGGTTTATGACGACCCTGAACCCTTTATTGACAAGCCATTTTGCCACTTCGTAATACCGGGTCCACTCGTCTTTTGTCCAGTCATTATCAAGATTGCCTATAAGGAACGCCACATCTCCATATTTATAGGCGTCGGAATAGGCGTCTTTGAGGACGCTTTCTATGATTATGGTGCTGCCCGAGCGGCTTACGTTTATGCTGGCTGGCGTCTTCCGGTTTAAAGAGGAAAGGTGGCCGAAGATATCCGAAATGGAAACGCCGATTTCCCCGTCCGCACGCTGCGGAGCTGGCGCCGCGGCGATCGGCCCGGATTGCGGCTCATACGCTGAAATGGAATAATATCCGATCCGGGAACGCAGGTCTTCCGGCGTTTGGGCAAAATTAAGTCCGGGTAAACACAATAAGAAAACGAATAGTCTTTTCATGCGCCTCTCCAATATTTTTAGCGTCCCGTATATAATATAACACGCGTGGGTTGACATGTCAATGGGCTTGAGTCCCACCCGGTCTCTTCAATTGGCCCCGGAGTTATTGGGTCCAAAGACCCAGGACGATTTTTTCTTGGTGCGAAGTCGTTCCACGAGGGGTTCAAAATGATGTTTAACCTGAAAAATTCAGTTGAATTTTTCCCTTCGCGGAGTTCAGGTGCGCTTCGTGCGGCATACACCCCGAAAACCTGGCGCGCATTGCGCTTGGTTTTCGACCCGCTGCTGCGGGGAATCCCGGCCGTCTGATGCGCATAGCGCTGGGCCGCGTTGATGAGCATAGCTCTTGATGCGGCACGCCCATAGGTCAGTTACGGCATGACCATAGGTCTAATACGGCACCTACGCAGGTATTGCTTTTTTGTTCACAGGATCTTCCAATGGAAACCAAGTTGAACTGCAGGATTAGGGTTAAGGCATGGGCTTGCCAATGGACACAACATTTGATAAAAGTTAAGTAAGGTTCAAGGCAGCAATTTATAATTATCTATACATCATTGCACGAGGGGATATTAATGGACAGCAATAAAAAATCGCGTTTCATTCTGGGGATCGCCGGCGGCTCCGGTTCCGGCAAGACGACGCTCGCCAGAAAACTTATCGAGGAATGCCGCAAAATAAACATAGACGGACAGCTGTTTTCTCTGGATAATTATTACCAGCCGCTGGACCATCTGCCTTTTGAAGAAAGAAAGGCCTATAATTTCGACCATCCCGATGCCCTCGATTCCTCCCTGGCCGTCAGGCATTTGATGGAGCTTTGCGCCGGAAAAACGATCCAGCAGCCAGTTTATGACTTCAAGATCCATACGCGCGAAAAAGAAACCGTTCCGTGCAAGCCCACGCAGCTGATAGTGATCGAAGGGCTTTATACGCTTTACTTCCCGAAACTGCTGGCTTTGTGCGATTACAAAATATTCGTTTCCACGGGAATGGTCACAGCCGTGCTGCGCCGCGTTCAGCGCGACATTACGGAGAGAGGCCGCGATATAGAGGGGACAAAGCATCAGATACTCGCCACCGTGCTGCCTATGTACGAAACTTATGTCAAGCCTACCCAGCGGAACGCCCACTTTTCTATAAACTGGGAGGGAGAGGAAATTCCCGGCAAAGCCACCGAAGGCCTTGTGAGGATGATGCGGGACCATTTCCGATAACCCATAAATTGCCTTTGCAATCGTTCGCCTCAAGCGGATATTTATGGTAAGTATCCGAGCTATAAAGGACGAAAATAATTTCGCGTTTTCCCGGCTCCGTTCCCTAACTTCTTATCCTTCAGCCCTGTATTTATGCCCCAGCTGCCTATCCTCCAGTGCGCGGAACAAATACTGCGCGCGGCGGCGCTCAGCCGCCGGCTTATAATTTCCTCTCCGCCAGGTTCCGGCAAATCCACAAAAGTTCCGCAGTTGCTGCTTGACAGCGGCGCGCTGAAAGGCCGGATCGCCGTGCTGGAGCCCCGCCGCCTGGCCGCCAGGATGCTCGCCGGGCGTGTCGCCGCTGAGCGGGGAGGCGTAGCGGGAGGAGAAATCGGCTACCGCGTACGTTTTGAGGACAGGACCGGGCCAAAGACGCGGATAGTTTTCGAGACCGAGGGGATCATGCTGCGCGAACTGGTGTCTGATCCCGGTCTGCGCAACTATTCCGCCGTCATCCTGGACGAATTTCACGAGCGCCATATCTACGGCGACCTGACCCTGGCCGCTTGTCTGGCGCTTCAGCGCGGGCCACGGCCCGATCTGCTTGTGGCGGTAATGTCTGCCACTCTGGAGGAAAAGGCGCTTGCGGCCTACCTGGCGCCCTGCAAAACAGTTTCAGCCGACGGAAGGTCCTATCCGGTGCGGGTCGCCTACTGCGGCGACGCCCTTATGAAACTCCCGCCGTGGGAGGCTGCGGCAAAAACCTGCGCCGGCTTGCTGCCCGCCATAAAAGAGGGACACGCCCTGGTGTTCATGCCGGGGGTGTTTGAAATCCACAGGACCGCCGCCGCGTTGTGCGCTATCCCCGCCCTTTCGGAATTCGCCGTTATGCCGTTGCATGGCGAGCTTGGCCCGCGCGAACAGGACGCGGCGCTCGCGCCCTCGGCCCGGCGCAAAATAATAGTCACAACGAATATCGCCGAAACCTCCCTGACCATAGATGGGGTTACCGCGGTTATAGACAGCGGTCTGGCCAAAATAGCGCGCTTCGACGGCGCGCGCGGCATTAACACCCTGTTTACGGAGAACATCTCCGCCGCCTCGGCCGAACAAAGAGCCGGCCGCGCCGGCAGGACCCGGCCCGGCATCTGCGCGCGTCTGTGGACGGAAAGGGAAAATCAGGGCCGCACGCGGTCGCTGGCGCCGGAGATCCTCCGCCTGGATGTCAGCGAGGCTTTGCTCACGCTAAAGGCCTGCGGCTTTGTTAATTTTGACGCCCTGGATTGGCTCGATCTTCCGGACCAGCGGGAGGCGGAGCGGGCGGAGCGGTTGCTGCGCGAACTCGGCGCTACTGACGCGCAGGGCGCGCTGACCCCGGAAGGCCGGGCCATGGCGCAGTACCCGTTGCATCCGCGCTATTCCCGTATGCTGGTCGAAGCCGGGCGCCTTGGCTGCGTCTATGAGTGCGCCATCATAGCGGCCGCGGCCCAGGGGCGGGGCTTGTGGCTGGCGGAGAGGAAAATGGAGATATCGCGTGAGACGGACCTGGGCTCCGACCTGGCCGCGGTGATAGCTGTGCTGGAATCATGCGCCGCGGAAGACTTTGAGTCCTATGCCTGTCTGCGCGCGGGTCTTAAGCATGCGGTGGCCAGGGAAACATGGAGGACCGCCAAACGTCTGGCGGCGCCGCGTCCGGGGGATCGGGCCGCAGGTGAATACCGCCGGAGCGGTTTTCCCTGCGGCAACGCGGCGCCCGGCGGGACTGCGGCGTTTGAGCTTGCGTCAAAATGTTTTCTGCGCGCTTTCCCCGACCGCGTGGCGGCTCTCATCTCCGCGCAAAGCGGACGCTACCGGCTGCCGGGCGGTAAGAGCGCGAAGCTGGATCCCAAGAGCGCGGCCGCGGGAGCCGGGCTGATATGCGCGGGGGAAGCGCTTGAAAGCCCGGGGCGCAAGGGCGCGGATATAACCCTTTCGTTCGCCGCAGGCATCCGGGAAGAGTGGCTTAAGGAGGCTTTTCCCGGAGACGTTAAAATCATTGCCCGGCCGGCGCTGGATAAAGATATGCGCAGCCCGGTCACAGAAACACTGACATTGTACCGCGATATCGTTATCCATAGTGAAATATCTTCGGCGGCGCCGGGTAAATCTTCCTCCGATCTTATAGCCGGGGAATTCATCAGCGGCCGGCAGAAATTTACCGCCTGGAACGAAGAGGTGGAGGAGTGGCTGGCGCGCGTGGATTTTCTGGCAAAAGCCTGCCCCGATCTGGGACTTGAGCCGCTGAGCGAAGAGGATATTAAGCTGGTTATGGCCGATATCTGCACCGGGGCTAAAAGCGTGGCCTGGGCCAAGGCCCGGCCGGTGCTGCCGGCTTTACAGGACTGGTTCGGCTGGGAGAAGAACCGCAGAATAGAACAGTATGCCCCTACAAGACTTGCAATGCCTGGGGGGCGCAAAGCCAGGATAAACTATCCCCGCGGTCGGGAACCTTATCTTGAAGCAAAGATACAGGATCTGTTCTCACTTGCGGAGACGCCTCGCATCGCCGCCGGGCGCGTGCCGTTGGTTGTTCATATACTGGCGCCCTCCATGCGGCCTGTGCAGGTTACAAAAGACCTTAAAAATTTCTGGGCTGAGATCTATCCCAAATTGAAACCCCAGCTTGCCCGCCGCTATCCAAAGCACAAGTGGCCCTAAACAAAAAAATAGCCCGCTTAAAGCGGACGATTTTTCAGGTGGCCGCCGGACAACCAGGCGTTAATTGCTGAACGCCTGACAATCTGATTCCCTTCGGTCTATTCCCCTCTGAAATTCGGTTTTCTCTTTTCAAAGAAAGCTTTGATGCCTTCCTCGTAGTCGTGGCTGTTGTAAACCTTCCGCCGCAATCCCTGGATGCGTTCGAAGGCGTCGGCCGTGAGCGGGTGGGCTTCCGACAACAGCCGGAACTGCTCTTTTATGACCGCGACGGCCAAAGGCGAATTGGCGGCTATGGTCCCGGCCAGCGCCAGCGTGAACTGCTCTATTTCCCTGGAGGAGACCAGGTGGTTCAGGATGCCGAAATGGTAGGCCCGCTCGGCTTTGACCGGTTCCGCAGTGAAGAACATTTCTTTGGCGATACTTAGCCCCACACGGTTGATGAAATGCACGATCCCGGCGGCGTTGTAAGGCAGGCCTATTTTGACCGGGGTGATGGCGAAGGTTGAGGTTTCGTCTCCTATGGCCAGATCGCAGGTGACGATGATGTCGGAGGCGCCGCCCCATACCCCGCCCTGCACCATGGCGATGACCGCGCCCGGATATTCCTGGATGGAGCGCAGGACGCGCTCCATGGGGCTGTCATAGGCCAGGGGCTCATGCGAGACCTGCGGCAGCTGCCTGATATCGTGCCCCGCCGACCAGACTTTAACGTCCCGCTGCGCCCGGATGATCACCGCCGGCACCTTCCGGCTTTTGAAATCATCCAGCGCTTCGCGAAGTTCGTCGCAAAGTTCCAGGCTGAGGGCATTGCGCCTTTCGGGATTGTTTAAAGTGAGTATCCCCACCTTATCTTTCAGTTCGCTCAATATAAGCGCCATAAAATCTCCTTAAATCGGATAGCTGGAAAGTATCACCGTGTGTCTTCAGCCCGCATAACCGACCATTGATACTGTTCCTACGCAGGTATTGTATAATTTTAACAGTATCGTATTAAAAAACTGTTAAATAATTAAAAATTTCCGATATATAGCGTGGGGTGCGACAGGTGGGGGAACCATGCCGGTCTCTATTATCAAGTTTGTAAACCTTAACACTAACCCCGTGAGATTCAAGATTTTCATCAGCCTTCTTTTCGCGTTTGCCGCCGGTTCTTTTGAACCGAAAGCCGCTTACTCAGGAGAGAATGAGGCCCCGGCGGTTACCCCCGCCGATAAAGAGAAACTACTGCATACGGCCGAACAGCTGGCCGCTCAGATAGGCGAGGATCCGCAGGTCAAGGATCTTTTCGACAGGTCTTTCTTTAAACAGCTCTCCCGTGAAAAATTAGAAGATCTCCTGCGTCAGAGCTACCGGACTAACGGCAAGGTCTCGGCGGTGAAGCTGGCTTACGCGGATTCCTCTTGCTCCGCCCGGTTCACTTTCGAGACCGAAAAAGATTTAGTGCTGCCGGCAGCTTTCACGGTCAACAGAGAGACGGGGCGGATTACGGCCCTGTTCTTTCAATCCGCATACCCTAAGAACTTGTCTCTGGAGGCGGTTAGGAGGCGGTTAGCGGCCCTGCCCGGCCGGACCGGCTTCCTTGCGATCAAGTTGAACGCTCCCAGACGCACGCTTGAGGCGCTTAACGAAGACGCCTATTTCGCCATCGGTTCCGCTTCCAAGCTTTACCTGCTGGGGACCGTGGTGGAAGAAGGCTTCTCCTGGAAAAAAATATTCACCCTGAGGGAAGAGTCAAAGTCTCTGCCAACCGGCCGTCTGCGGAACTGGCCTGACGGTTCGTCCATGACCTTGCATACCCTGGCGGCGGCCATGATTTCCGAGAGCGACAACACGGCCTCCGACATACTGGCGGACGGCCTGGGGCGTGAAACTATTGAAGGCGCATTGCCCGCGCTGGGGCATTCCAACCCCGAACTTTTGAAGCCTTTCCTGAAGACTGCCGAGATGTTCCGCCTCAAAAGCGATACGGAGGAAAGCGTTAAATATCTGAACGCCCCATTGAATGAAAAATATAGAATGCTCTACGCTCTGGCGCGCAGGCCGCTTAATGCGGCCGAGCTCAAGCCCGCGCCGTTCGGAGTGGATAAGATAGAATGGCCGGCATCGCCCGCGGACCTTTGCCGACTGATGGAGTATTTTTACAGGAAAGGGGATAAAACCGCCAGGGCTATTATGGCCATCGAACCCGGTTTGGATATCCCGAGAAATAAGTTCCTTTACGCCGGCTACAAGGGCGGCGCCGAGGCGGGTGTTCTGAACATGACCTGGCTTCTGAAGACTTCCGGCGCGGACTGGTACTGCCTAACAGGTTCCTGGAACAACGACAGCGATAAGGAGAACCTGGCGGAAAATAAATTTTTTGAGCTGATGCGGACGGCTATCAATGTGATCGGGCAATAAAGGCGGCGGGTCACCGCATAGCGATGGCGATGCCCGGAGTAAGCCATTTCAGGCATTGACCGTCATATTGTTATAATAGTGAATTACCAATGAGCTTTGTGAAAAACAGCATATTTAAAGGAACGAACTATGCCGGCTAAAAAAGCGGAACTTCAGGCGCCTGAGACGGCGGCGATATCGGAAGATAATCTTAAGGCTTTATTTAAAAAGACTTTCAGCGAGGAGATCGCGGACTTTACACCGCTCAAGGGCGACGCTTCCGCCCGGCGGCTGTTCAGGATAAAAAGCGCCGGGCGTTCCGTTATCGGCGCCGTGGGGCCGGATAGGCTGGAAAATACGGCCTTTGTGGAGTTCTCAAGGCATTTTAAGAAGGAAGGGCTGCCGGTGCCGGCGATCTACTCCGCGGACCTTTCAAAGAACATCTATCTGGAAGAGGACCTGGGCGACATGACCCTGTTCCAGTTCATGCTCAAGGAGCGCACCGGCCCCGATATCCCGGAATCCGTGCTGGCGGCCTATAAAAAGACCATCGACTGGCTGCCCGCTTTCCAGATGAGAGCCGGCAAGACCCTGGATTATAAGTACTGCCATCCCCGCGACAGTTTCGATCGGCAGTCTATAATGTGGGACCTGAACTATTTCAAGTATTATTTTCTGCGCCTCTCTAAGATCCCGTTCAGCGAGCAGAAGCTGGAGGACGATTTCAACGCCCTTACCGCCTTTCTGCTGGAAGCCGACACCTCTTATTTCATTTACCGGGATTTTCAGTCCAGAAATATCATGCTCCGCGATGGTGAGCCCTCTTTTATAGATTACCAGGGAGGTCGTAAAGGGGCCTTACAGTATGACGTCGCCTCCCTGCTTTATGACGCGAAAGCAGACTTGCCGCCGGAGACGCGGCGCGAGCTGCTGGCGCATTACCTGAAGGGCGCGGGCGCATCCGGCGTGGATAAAGCCGTTTTTATGAAGTATTTCCACGCTTACGTTTATATAAGGATAATGCAGGCGCTGGGCGCCTACGGCTTGCGCGGCTTCTATGAGGGCAAGGCGCATTTCCTTCAGAGCGTGCCTTACGCCGTCAGGAACATCGAATGGCTGCTCAGGCGGGGCGACGTGCCGGTGAAGATGCCGGAACTGACCAGGATATTTAAAAGCATGGCCGCGTCCTCTTATCTGCGTCAGTTCGGTTCCACCAAACTGGGGCTGACGGCGCGCTTGACAAGTTTTTCCTACCGCAACGGCCTACCGTCCGACGATAAAGGCCACGGCGGCGGTTTTATTTTCGACTGCCGCTTTCTCCCCAATCCCGGCCGGGAGGAAAAGTATGCCCCCTTGACCGGCAGGGACGCCGAAGTTATTTCATATCTGGCCGCCGCGCCGCAGGTCGGAGCGTTTTTGGAGAACGTGTTCAGCATCGTGGATCCGGCGGTGGAGAATTATATGTCGCGGAACTTTACGGACCTGATGATTTCGTTCGGCTGCACCGGCGGCAGGCACCGCTCGGTTTACTGCGCCGAGCAGCTTAAAAAACATCTCGCTGAAAAATACAAAATGAGAGTGGAGCTCCAGCACCGGGAGCTTGAACCCCTCGCCAAAGAAACCCGCTTATGAAAGCTATGATCCTGGCCGCCGGCCTCGGCAAACGGCTGCGGCCCCTGACCGACGCTACGCCAAAAGCGCTGGCGGATATAGGCGGCGTGACCTTGCTTGAAGTCATCCTGCAGCGGCTTGCAAAAGCCGGCGTCACGGAAGCCATAATAAACACCCATCATCTGGCCGAAAAATTAACCGATTTCCTGGAGAACAAACAGCGCTTAGGGCTGAAAGTCGAAATTTCCCGAGAAACGTTTTTCCCGTTGGAAACCGGCGGCGGCTTAAAAAAGGCCGCCTGGTTCTTCGGCGATGGGAAACCGTTCTTCCTGCATAATTGCGATATTTTCACCGAGCTGGACCTTTCGGCGCTGTACCAAGCCCATCTGAACGGCTGCGCCCTGGCCACTTTGGCGGTAAAGGAGCGTCCTTCAAAAAGGCAGTTGCTGTTCGCCCCGGAACTTGATCTTAAAGGCCGGTTCCTGGCGGATGGGAATATGACGGAGTGGTGCGGCGAACCAGTAAAGGACCCGCTGAAACTCGCGTTCAGCGGAGTGCAGGTCGTTTCCCCGGAAATTTTCCCGCTCATGACGGAGACCGGCGTGTTCTCTATAATGGATGTTTATCTGCGGTTGGCCGGGGCCGGTTCTAAAATAAAAGGTTTCCGCATGGACGAATCCTACTGGCAGGACATAGGTAGCCTTGCGAAGCTGGAAGTCCTGCGCAAGTATGTCGCGGAAAAAGGAATAAGGATTTAGTTTGAGTGGAGGACCCCTACCCGGTTGCGCTTTTGGGTATCTTTTGTGACAAAAGGGTCAGGTCATGAAATTTATTAAAATACAATGGGATGGTTTTTGAGAGGTAATATGGTTAAACAATTGTTTATTTTGATCTTGATCGGGATTTCGATATGCCTTTCAGGCGGCACTTATGGTTTAGGGCCTTTCCTGCACGCTGAAGCAGTGTTGCTGGTGTTCGGCGGAACTTTTCTGCTTACGTGGGCGGCTTATCCGCTCAAAGAGATTCTACATCCATCCGGCCCTGCCCCGCTCGTATATGCCGGCGGATCTGCTATAGGCCTGGGGGTACTGGTCACACTGCTGGATTTGATGGTTGAGTTTTGGGTCGGCCCTGGAACCGCAGAACTTACGCGTCGTTTCGCGGCAGCGCTGGCCGGTCTGTTCTACGGGTTCCTGCTCTCAAAAGTCATCATAGCTCCTATTGCCGCGCGCCTTGCCGTAAGGGAGTAGGGGGAGGAGAAAAGGTAACAGGAACCTTTTGTGCCCAGTAGCGGAGAGCAAGCTCCACCGTCATTCTATAGTGGAGGAGGTACACGGGGCTGGGGCGGAGGGCAAATCCCGGACAGGCCATGGCGGGGCTTCTCGCGGCGCTACCCCCAAAGCCAACCAGTTGCCGTTACATAATAACTCTAAATCTGTATTTCTTTTTCTGCCATCTTTCTTTCTTCCGAATAATCCATATTGCCGATGCTTCCCGCCAGGGAGGTCGAAAGCTGGGTTGCAAAACGGGGGTTGGCACTTTTAGGGGGGGATTTTGTAAACTTACGCTAATGACTCAGCCTCGCAAAACACTCAATAAACTGCTGAAACCTTCACAGGCTATTCATGCGCTTCATCCGGAGGTTCCGAAGAACGAGGTTATCCACGCGTTGCGTGAGCGCGTCAAGGAATTGACGGCGCTTCACTCCACGGTATGCGTGCTGCAGGATGACAATCTTTCGACAAAAGAGGTGCTTGACCGCATAGTCAAGCTTATCCCGCCGGCATGGCAGTACCCGGAAATTACCTCGGGGCGCATAATCGTCGGAGACTGTGAAGGCCGGAACCGCGGCTTCAGGCGCACGCGCTGGCTGCAGGCTTGCGATTTCCGGATAAGTCCGTCCCTCTCCGGCCGTATCGAGGTTTACTACCTTAAAAAAATGCCGAAAGAGGCGGAGGGCCCGTTCCTCGCAGAGGAACGCAATCTTATTAATTCCCTGGCCGATATGCTTCGGGTTTATTTTGAGCGCAAGTCGGCTTCGAAGGAATTGCTGGACGCGCACAACGACCTGGAACGGCGTGTGAAAGACCGCACGGCCGAACTGGAGAAGCTTAACTCCGCCCTGAAAGCCGAGATCAGAGAACGTGAGCTGCGCCAGAAGGAAATACTCTCTTATCAGGAAAAACTGCGGGGCCTCTCGGCGGAGCTCATTCTGACGGAGGAGCGCGAACGCAGGGAGATAGCCACGGACCTGCACGATATAATAGGCCAGACGCTGGCCATGGCTAAAATGAAGGCCGGCGCCCTTCGCGGCTACTGCTCCGTCCCTGAAGCGTCTTCCGAACTGAAGAATCTTTCGGGTTTTATAGACGAAGCGATACTCGCGAGCCGTAACCTGACTTTCCAGCTGGCTTCTCCCATACTTTACGAGTTGGGCCTTGAGAGCGCGCTTGAACGCCTGGCTGCGGATACGCGCAAACGTCAGGGTCTTGCGGTGGATTTTCACGGCGACGGCAGACGCACTTCTTTGCCTACTGAGACCAGTGTTCTGATCTTCAAGGCGGTGCGCGAACTTCTGATGAATGCCGTGAAACACTCGAAGGCCTCGGAAGTAAAGGTGAGGATGCGCAGCGGCGGTGGCAAGATAGCTGTAACTGTGCGTGATAACGGCTGCGGTTTTAACGCCGCGGCGGCTTCGGTCTATGACGGCGATAAGGGGGGCTTCGGGCTTTTCTCCATCAGGGAAAAAGTTTCCCGCCTGGGCGGGGCCTTCCGGCTGAGTTCGCGCCGGGGTTCGGGCACGCTGGCGGTAATAACGGCGCCTCTGGAGCCTGTCCGACATAAGGCGTTCATGGCGAAACTGCCGATTTTGAAGCCGAGCCGACGCGACGCGAAACTAGCATCCTCGACTAGAGGATGTAAGTTGAGCGGCGCTAAGGCGCAGGCAAAAAGCGGCAGTTGCAGACGAAATCGCTAATGTCGGACATGCTCCCAAGCAAGGATAAACGAAATGGAAAAAAAGATACTGATCTGCGACGATCATAAGATATTCCGTGAAGGCCTGCGCGCCCTGCTTGAAAAACAGCCCGGCATTAAAGTGATCGGCGAGGCCAGGGACGGCATAGAGTCGGTGCGTCTGGCCAAAGAACTTTCTCCGGACATCGTCATAATGGATATTTCAATGCCCGGCCTGAACGGCATAGAGGCTTCCCGCAAACTCGCCAAAACGCGGAAAGCGGCGCGTATAATCGCTCTCTCAATGCACAACGACCGTAAGTACGTGACGGAGATTTTCAAGGCCGGCGCGCGCGCCTACCTGTTAAAAGATTCGGCTTTTGAAGAGCTTTTGGACGCTATCAAGGCGGTGAATTGCGGCCGGTTCTTTCTGAGCGCCGGCATCACAAGCCTGGTGCTGAGCGATTATATAAAGGGGCCCGCCGGAGACCCCCGCAGTCCGTTCACTATACTTTCCGCGCGCGAAAGGGAAGTGCTGCAACTCCTGGCCGAGGGGCTGCGTACCAAGGAGATATCTCACAAATTGGACTTAAGCGTCAAGACGGTGGAAACCCACCGCAAAAAAATAATGGAAAAAATAGGGATTACTAGCATTGCCGGCCTCACCCGTTACGCGGTAAAGGAGGGTCTGGTAAGTCTGTAAGCATAGCGTCTTTGTCCTTATTTCTCAGGGTTCTTTGTTTTGGCCCTGTAGTCGTTCGTAAGGTTTTTCCACCATGCCGCTCAGGGAATCCCTGATACCCGCCATCCTCCGCAATCCCTATAATTGATTAAGCGCAAAGTTGCAGCGTCAATAATCAATACGGAGGGAAATCATATATGTTCGATACCGGAAATACGGGTTTCATGCTCGTTTCGACCAGCCTCGTTATGCTCATGACCCCGGGACTTGCTTTTTTCTACGGCGGGCTTGTGGGCCGCAAGAACGTGCTGGCGATAATGATACAGAGCTTCGTTTCCATGGGCGTCACCACGGTGCTTTGGTACGCTTTCGGCTACTCACTGTGCTTCAGCGGCGGGGAGGGTGCTGTGATAGGCAACCTGGACATGGCTTTTATGCACGGCATCACGCCTACAACGGCCTTCGCCGGCTCCACCAGCATCCCGTTGCTGGTGTTCTTCGGCTACCAGATGATGTTCGCCCAAATCACCCCGGCGCTCATCACCGGCGCGTTTACCAACCGAATTAACTTTAAGGCCTACCTGATCTTTCTGGTAGCCTGGCTGATCTTCGTTTACTTCCCCCTCTGCCACATGGTCTGGGGCGGCGGCCTTATGGCCGCGCACGGCGTGCTTGACTTCGCCGGTGGCATAGTGGTACACGCGACGGCGGGCTTCGCAGCCCTGGCCTCGGTGTTCTTCGTAGGTAAACGCAAGGTGAAAGACCAGGGCGCGCACAGCATACCGCTGGTGGCGCTTGGCACCGGCCTGCTCTGGTTCGGGTGGTACGGCTTCAATGCCGGCAGTGAATTGAAGGTGGATTCGGTGACTGCGCTCGCGTTCATCAACACCGACGTGGCGGCTTCCTTCGCCGCCATCACCTGGCTGGCCATCGCCTGGGTGCTTGAGAAGAAGCCCAAGTTCGTCGGCTTGCTGACCGGCTCCATCGCCGGTCTCGCCACCATTACCCCGGCGGCCGGCTACGTTACCACCAAGTCCGCGGTGTTCATCGGCATTCTCTCCAGCGTGGTTTGCTATATGGCGGTAAACATGAAGAACAAGATGGGCTGGGATGACGCTCTTGATGTATGGGGCGTGCACGGAGTGGGTGGAGTCCTGGGCGTGGTAATGCTCGGCGTCCTCGGCACTACAGCGGTCAACGCCGCCGGCGCCAACGGCCTGTACCATGGCGACGCCGCGTTCTTCGGCAAGCAGGTGGCGGCGGTGTTCTGCACCGCGCTTTACGCATTCCTGTTCTCTTACGCCGCTCTCTACGTCATCAATATCTTTACTCCGGTAAAGACCGCGGAGAAGGAAGAAGAGACCGGTCTCGACGAGGCGCAGCATGGGGAAACCGCCTACCTTGCATGACTAGGAGAGTCTCTAAAAGCCCGCCCGTGGGCAACTGGCGGGCTTTTGTCGGCTATTATTGAGGAGAAATATAATGAAAAAATTACATATGCTGGCGTTAGTTCTTATATTCCTGGCCCCGCTGACGGCGAATGCCACTCCTTCCACGCAGATCTGGATACCATCTACCGACATACAAAAGTATAAAACTCCGCACCTGAATGTTGATAATTACGCGGCGGTCAAAAAAGAACCGGGTGGCCTGTGGAAAGCTCCTGTTTTTATGGCGGGACCCACCATTGGAGTGCTGCCTTACGAAAAAGTTCAGGCGGAGGCCGGGTTTGATGTGATGAGGGCGGGTTTAGCTTCGGACAGCTATCCGTTCTATTTACATGCCAAGGTCGGCACTCCGGAAAGGACTATGTTTGCCGGCTCTCCGGCGCTGGCTGTCGGCGGCTATAATTTCGGCATGAAACAAGGGGTTACCAACCAGAATATTGTTTATGGCTTGGCGGCGAAGAATCTGGCTAAGATCGGAAGGCTGTCCGCGGGTTATTACTCCGGTAACGACAATGTGCTTCTGGATGATAACGGCGACAAAGCCAACACCGGCGTGCTGCTTTCCTGGGACAGGAGCATTAGTGAAGTTTCCGATAAGCTTTGGGCGGCGCTTGATTATCAGGGAGGGGATTCAGCTATGGGCGCCCTCAGTTTCGGCGTTTCCTGGGCATTTGCTTCCAACACGAGCGTGGTACTCGGCTACGACGTGTATAATAACCACAAAATGTCCGGAGCCGATACTTTCACGGTTCAGTTCGATATCAATCTCTGGTAAGAAAAATATTGCCAGCGGAATGTTTGAATGAAGAATGCGGTTAAAAGTTGACGACACAAAGGAGAATGCGATGAATACCAATAACACAAACAACAACCGGAATAAGAACAAGCAACAGAATCGGAACAATCAGCAGCCCCAGAACCAACAGCAGAATCAAAACCAGCGGCAGAATCCTAACCAGCAACAGGATCAGGCCCGGCAGCAAAATCAGCCGCAGCCCCAGCAGCCGAAGAAAAAGTCCTGCTGTTGCTAAGCTGCCAAGTTGTTTTAAATTCAAAAGGCCCCGCCTATAAAGCGGGGCCTTTTTCACTTCCAAGTAAACAAAATATAGTGGCGGCTGGTTGGCTTTGGCGCGAGAGCCGCATGATCGCGCAGTCGGGCCGCCGGCGGGTTTTCTGCGCGCTTCGGGACCGGGTTTATGGGAATGAAAACCGGAGTCTCCCGCCGGCTTCGCAACTCGGGCAAAAGACAAGCCTATGGCAGTGCCGTATCAGGGACTGTGTCTATCAGACGGCCACCGCACTGCGGTTTCCCCTGCTGCGCCATCGCGCTGCTCAACTTACAGGTTCATTGGAGCCTGTTCGTTTCGCATCGCTTCGGCTCGGCTTCAAAAAATAAATTCAGTTTTGGGGTATGTTGACAACCAGAACAATGGAGGCAAAACTGAAGGTTTTAAAGCAAAACACCAACCCGAAGTGAGTTGGTGAATTGCCTGTAAATTGGCGCGGTCAATGGGGGCCCCAACATAACTTTTTTGTGTTCGGCCTTCATTGGGGAAACCAGTTTTATCCCATCCTTTTCTCTTACTTTGGATCTATTTCAAATAATTGGATTTGAGCAAGGGCGAAAGGTTCCTGTCAGCCGTACCTGAAGCCGTATAAACCCATAAATTTAGAATCCGTTTAACTTAAGGGGCAAGGGGATTCGGACTGCGCGCAAAATTTATAAAACAGCCACTCTTTTTGTATCATACCGGTAAGGGGATATTTCTGCTACTTTCCGCGAAAAAATTGGGATAAAGAAACGACTGCGCTGAAACTCCACAAAAAATATCAAAACGTACATCCAGTTGTTCTGGTAAGCTGTTGGTGAGGATTCAGGATAAGAATATGGATTATCTAGAGCGTATTCAAAGATCGTTGGATTGGATGGAGGCCAATCTCCATGAAGATATCGGTTCGCACGAAGGAGCCCGGGAGGCATTCATGTCCCCTTGGCATTTCCACTGGGTGTTTAAGGCCATGGTGGGGGAAACTCCTGGCGATTATCTTCGCAAGCGACGATTAACAAACGCCGCGCAGGAACTCGCACACGGTGATAAAAGGATAATTGAGATAGCTATGGATCACCAGTTCGAATCCCAGGAATCCTTCAGCCGGGCTTTCAAAAAGCATGTTGGAGCGACACCTGGTCAATACCGTATAAGCAGGCCGCTCCTTACGGTATTGTCCAAACGAATGCGTCTGACCGAACGGGAGCTCAGACACCGTACAGGAGGAATGACAATGAAACCAAAAATAGTTTCAAAAGAAGAATTCAATGTGGTCGGCATGGTGATAAAAACCACTGTAAAGGAGAATGCTGAAGGCAAGACTATCCCGAGATTGTGGGCCAGGTTCAATCCACGCGTGAAAGAGATATCTAATGTGTCCGAACGCATTTCTTACGGTATATGTCTCAACGAAAAAGGTTTTGACCCCAAAACCTTTGATGATGTTGCGAAGTTCAATTATATGGCCGCCGTACCGGTGAAGAAACTTGCCGGGATTCCTAAAGGCATGGCACTGCGTACGATCCCGGCTCAGAAATATGCCGTATTTACCCACAAAGGTTCGCTTGATAACTTGCGGTTTACGCTGGAGTATATTTACGGAACCTGGGTAGCGAAGTGCGGATATGAACTGGCGCAGGGACCCGATTTAGAGTTGTACGACCATAGATTTAAATTCGGACAGCAGGATAGTGAGTTGGATATTTATGTCCCGGTAAAATAACCCCGGCCCCGGAAGAGATCACCCGGCGGACCCCGCGAGCCTCACAAGTAAAACGTCAGACTTCTATCGAAAGATAGATGTGTCTTAAATATGGGCGGGATTGTTGTTAACAATTTAAGGAAGTGGCGAGTAACGGGCTAAAGGACCATCAAGTGCGTAAGTTTTACGCGGGGTGACAGGCCCTCGCTTTGCTATCCTGCGATGCTCAAGCCAAAGCCAACCAGCCGCCGTTACTTATTTTTTTTCTGCAGGGTTTCTAATCTTTCAAGGTTTAGGGCGGCGTTGCGGGAATCTGGGGATAGCTTTAGTGCCCTTTCAAATAATCCTTTAGCCTCGGGGTAGCGGCCGTTATTGGCATAAATAATGCCGGTGTCGTTCATGGCTTGCGGATTATAAGGGTCTAGGCGCAGCAAAGTTTCATATACGGCCAGCGCTTCGATTTCTTTTTTCTGCCGCAGATAAAGCCCGGCCAGCGTAGTGTGGGCCGGCTCATTGCCAGGCGCGGACTCAATGGCGCGCTTCAGATCGCGTTCCGCCCCGGTAAGATCGCCCCCTTCTATAAGGAAGCACGCCTTGTTCACCAGAGCCTCGGAATTATCAGGATGCCGGGTAAGCAGGCGGTCCAATACCGCCTCTGCCCCGGTCTTGTCTCCGGTCTTCCAGAGGCTCAGCGCCAGGCCGTTCAGGTAAAGCGGGTTGTCGGGGTCCAGGCTTGAGACGCGCGTCAGGATGGCCCGGCTCTTTTCAAACTGCCCGGCCAGATAATACTCCCGCGCCAGATTGTAGAGCATGGGCTTTGAGCTGGAATAGCGTGCGGCGTGTTCGTAGATCCTGAGGTCCGTTGAGCGCAAACGGATGTTCGCATTGGCGGCCGCCAGCCAGAAAACAACCAGTCCCCCGGCGCAAACACCGGCCGCCGCTTTTTTGAGGTTGCCGCCTTCAAACAGGCGCGCGGCTATAACCGCCGCGGCCGCGTAAAGCCCTAGGTTTGAGAGATATGTCCAGTGTTCCAGCATCAGGTCGCCTCCGGCCAGGAGCGGAAACTTCGGCGCGAGGCTGAGAACATACCAGCCGAAAGCGAGAATTATAGCGCGCGGATTGTATTTCAGCAGGCCGAACAGGAAGGCGGCCCAAAGGGCATAGACCGCGTAAAACCATGGCGCGAAATCGGGCTGCATACGGTGGGAGTGCATATTGAGCGGGAGAAAAGCGTTCTTAATATAGACGATTATTGCAGGCGGGATTTTTTTGCCGGCCTGGAACAAAAATGCCGCCGCGCCGGTATCAAAAGGCCCCGCGCCGGTCGCGGCGTGCCTGAGCCAGAGATAAAAAGGAATGGGTAAAAGAAAAGGCAGCAGTTTCAGATATTCCCGTTTGTCCTTCCCAAGGAACCAGAGTGAGAGCGCCGTCAGCAACGGCGTAATGATCCCGTTCTCCTTGAAACCCAAAGCCATCAGGAACGTCGTAAACGAAAGCGCGTAGCTCCGCCTTAAAAAAAACAGCACGGAAGCCAGCGTGAAAGCGGAAGAAGCCAGTTCCGCCCTGCCCGCCACTATTATCAGCTGCTCTATGCCTGTCGGGTTGACGGCGAAGAATAGCGCCGTCAGCGAAGCGGCGGCCGAGCCCAGTCCCAATTCCGCCATAAGCAGGAACGCCAGCAGCGTTGCGGCGGAGTGGAATAGCAGATTGGTCAGGTGATAGCCGAAAGGGTTCAGCCGCCAGACGGAAAAATCCGCCATATTGCTCAAGGTCTGGAAGGGGCGGTAATAATTAAGGGCCTGGTTGAACGGGTCGGAAAAAAAAGCGTGCCGGAGGTTGGCAAGGGTCCAGGCTTTTACATAAGGATTAGCTTCTATGAACTGGTGGTCGTCCCAGATGAAGCCCAGTCCCAGAGTGGCGCCGTACGCCGCCGCGGCGGTCAGTGCGAGGCACGCCGCCAGGATCTTTTTTTTATGCTTGGCCGGTATTTCCATAAAGAGTTTCCCGCGTACGCTGTGCCTTGGCCTGGTGTTTGAAGCGCGGGATAATAATCAAGTATACTTTAAGGATAGCCGTATTATCAATAAAACCATTTATTGGTTGCCGGGCGAGGCCGCTTGATCCCATGAATAATTATAAGATCCCCGATGGCACCGAAGTTTATTGGGACGCTGTTCTTTACGATGCGGAAGACAAGCAATCGCAGAACGATCTGTCATTTTATCTTGCCGCGGCTAAAAAAGCCCGCGGCCCGGTACTGGAACTTGCCTGCGGCACCGGCCGGCTGACCCTTGCGCTTGCCCGCGCCGGTATAAATATTGCCGGCCTTGATGTTTCCCAAGCCATGCTTGAGCAGGCCCGCAAAAAGGCCGTTAAAGAGGGTCTTAAGGCGGATCTTATCCGTGGGGACGCCAGATCATTCCGCTTGAAAAGAAAATTTAAGCTCATTTTTATACCTTTCAATTCCATGCAGCACCTCTCCGATCTGAGTTCGCTGGAACGTTTCTTCGCCTCGGTCCGCGCGCATCTGGCGCCGGGCGGGCGGTTTATGCTGGACGTATTCAATCCCCATCCGCATTATCTTGTGCGGGATAGCGAAGAGCGCCTGCCGGTGTCCTGCTATAAAGATCCCCGCGGCAAGGAACAGATACTGGTGGAAGAACAATATTCCTATGACAGAGCCGCTCAGGTTTCGCGCATTACCTGGCATTATATCCGCGGCCGGAAGCGGTTCGCTTCCAAAAGACTCAATATGCGGTGTTTCTTCCCGCAGGAATTGGACGCTCTCCTGCGTTACAACGGTTTTAAAATCCTCAAAAAGTACGGCGATTTTAATCTTGAGCCATTTACGGGCGCCAGCTCTAAACAGATAGTGATCTGCCGGAAAACCTGAAATTATTGAAAAAAGGCCCACAATTTGGTATCCTTAACCTACTATGATCACATATGAATTAATGCTTATTATAAATCCACAGGTTTCCGATGCTGAAGCCGCTGAGATTGTGGAAAAGGCCAAGAAGATCTTGACCGATGAAAAAGCCGAGATACTCAATGAAGACAGGCTCGGCAGGAAAAAGTTTTCCCATCCGATCGGCAAGAACAGGGACGGCTTTTATGTCTATATGAAAGTCAAGGCCGCGCCCGGGTCTGTGAAGAATATCAATCATAATCTCAAACTGCAGGAATCCATCCTTAGAGCTATGATGCTCAAGACGGTTCTTGAACCCGTTAAAAAAGCCTGATAGGGGGCTGAAGCGGGGGACTTATGAATATCAGGATTCCTGAACAGAATTATGTTCTGATCGCCGGGCGTCTTACCCGCGATCCGGAACTGCGGTTCACCCAGAAAGGGCTGCCCGTATGCAGCTTTGACGTAGCCGTCAACCGGCGCTATAAAGACCAAGCCACCGGCGAATGGAAGGATGACACGACTTATGTGCCGGTCACCGTCTGGGGCCCGATGGGTGAGAAATGCAAGGAAAGAGTAAAAAAAGGCAGCCCTGTCCATGTGGAAGGGAGATTGTCCAGTTCCGATTACGTGGATAAGACCGGCCAGAAACGCAAGGTGATCCGTCTCGTGGCCAAAAGGGTGCAGTTCCTGGCCGTCGCAACGCCCGGAGAAACTTCCGGCGCGCCGGAAACCGCCGAGACCGAAGCCGCAACCGACAAGGCCTCGGATTCGTCCGGCATAGAAGAAGTGCCGTTTTAGAGAACACACTGAATATCACAGATAGTGCCCGGGTTGATCTTGCGATTCTCGCTCCGCTCAAATCTGTGTTTTAAAGAGGAATAAATTATGATCAATGAACCTAAGAAGGAATTTAACAGCCCGGATTCTTCCGCCCAGCGGCCTGCCGCAAGGGAAGACGGGCCGCGGCGCCCATTCGGCCCCCGGAAGCATTTCGCCCCCAGGAGGAAGTCCTGCCGGCTCTGCGCCGAGAAGATCCCTCATGTGGATTATAAGCAGCTTCAGATAGTGAAGAGTTTCTGCACCGATGGCGGAAAGATCCTTTCCAGAAGGATAACCGGCGCGTGCTGCAAGCATCAGCGCCAGTTGGCCAAGGCGGTTAAAGTCAACAGGAATCTTGCCATACTGCCTTATTCCGGCTGATAAGGGGCGGTCACGGGTCGAAGGAAACGGTTTGCGGACTTGAAATACCGTGACTTGCGATCTATCTAATATCATTATGGAATCCGCCCGCCGGTCCGGCGGACGCCCGTTGAAATAGCGGGAGAATTCCAGTTAAGGGAGCCCTCAAATGAAAGTAATTCTCAAAAAAGACATCGCCAGCCTCGGTAAAACCGGCGAGATCAAAACAGTGCGCGACGGCTATGGGCGGAACTTCCTGATGCCGCGCGGCCTGGCCGAAACCGCCACTCCCGGAGCCATGAAAGCCTGGAAGAACAGCGAAACCAGAAGAAACAAGAGGATCTCGGTGGAGAACTCCGGCCTTCAGGCCCTTGCCGTAAAGATCTCCGCTATCACGCTTTCCTTCTCCAGGCCCGTTTCCGAAGAGGGCGCTATGTTCGGGTCGGTCGCCAAGAGCGATATCATAAAGAACCTGGCCGCCGCCGACATAAAGGTGCACAAGGACATGATCAAACTGCCGGCTTCCATAAAAGCCGTGGGCAGTTTTGAAGTGGATATCGCGCTAAAGCCGGAGATCCTGGCTAAAGTCAAGATTTCCGTCACCGCCCAGAAGAAATAGCGGTAAAGGGAAATAGCGAAATAGTGATCGGGGTAAGAGTTCCAAGCTTGATAACCTGATTCGGATTGCGTGGTTTCGCGCCGCTGTTCTTTTTCAAGCCTATGACCTATACAAAGGTTCCGCCGCATTCTATTGAGGCTGAAATGGCCGTTTTGGGGGCCATGCTTATAGAGAAAGAAGTCATAAGCACGGTCACCGAGATCATCCAGCCCAAACATTTCTACAGCGAGATACATCGCAGGATCTACGAAGCCATCACCGACCTGTACAACCGCAACCAGCCGGTTGATATCGTCACGCTTTCCGACGAACTTAAAAAGAACAATAAGCTTGAGGAACTGGGCGGCCAAAAATATCTTTCCGACCTCATGGAAAAAGTTTCCACCGCGGCCCATACTCAGGCCTACGCCCAGTTGGTCAAAGAGAAGGCCCTGCTCCGTGAGCTTATCCGCGTCTCCACCACCGTCATAGAAAAATCTTTCGAGAATGTGGACGAGGTGGAGAACATCCTGGACTATGCCCAGGAGCAGATCATAGACGTCGCCCAGACAAATACAGACCACGGCTTCTACTCGGCGCACGATCTGGCCCACGAGGTGCTTGAGCGGCTTGAAAAAGCGCACGGCGAGCACAATAACGTGACCGGCGTGCCTACCGGCTTTCACAAGTTTGATGATATGACCGCCGGCCTGCAGAAATCCGACCTGGTCATACTGGCGGCCCGTCCCAGTCAGGGCAAGACCGCTATGGCCCTTAACATGGCCTATCACGCGGCCGTGGACGATACGAACAAGCCGCAGATCCCGGTGGCTGTTTTTTCGCTTGAAATGGACAAACACGCCATTTTCCAGCGCATGCTCTGCTCGGCGGCCGGGGCGGACCTTGGTAAGATACGCAAGGGGTATTTTGCCAGGGAAGTATGGAGCGATCTGACCAGATTCTCAGGCAAGATCGCCGGCGCTCCGCTTTGGATAGACGATACGCCCGGCCTGAATATCCTGGATATCCGTTCCCGGACCAGGAAACTGCAGAGCCTGCTTAAAAATCAGAACAAAACACTGGGCCTGATCATAATAGACTACATACAGCTGATACGCGGCACAGGCCGGCTGGAGAGCCGCCAGCAGGAAGTTTCGGAGATATCCCGGCTTTTAAAAGATCTGGCCAGATCGCTTCATGTCCCCGTGCTGGCGCTTTCCCAGCTTAACCGCCGCAGTGAAGATAAGGGGCGCGAAGGCAACCGGCCGCAGCTCTCCGATCTGCGCGAGTCGGGCTCGCTTGAACAGGACGCCGATGTTGTGGCTTTGATACATCGGCCTGAATATTATAACCGGGAAGATCCGACCCTCAAGAACCAGGCTTCTTTGATCATAGCCAAACAGCGCAACGGCCCCGTCGGTGACGTGCCGCTCTATTTCAGGCCGGAATTGACCAGATTTGAAAATCCGCAAATGCCCGGTACCGAGATCGTAGCGGAAGAAGAAGCTATTCTTTAAACCCCGCTCCGGAGCGCTGGGGTTAAAGTGCTTAGCAAAAGCGGTGTTCGCTCCTTTTGCTGTCACAAGTCACAGTCACCAGTAACTGGAAATATCAAGAAAACTTCTTAAGAATTTGTGACTTGTGACCGGTGTCTTGTGACTTTCTTATGCCGAACAAGAATTTCCTTCGTCCGACCTGGGCGGAGATCAAACTCCCCGCGCTTAGAAGTAATCTCCTTAAAATACAGGATATCATAGGCCCCCGCGCGAAATTGATGTTCGTGGTAAAGGCCGACGCCTACGGCCATGGGGCGGTGAAAGCCGCCGGCTTTGCGGAACGCGAGAAGCTGGCGTGGGGTTTCGGCGTCTCCTCCGTGGAGGAAGGGGCGGTCCTGCGCGGTGCCGGAATTGTTTCCCCGATCCTGATCCTTGGCGGTCTTTACCCCTTTAATAGTTTCGTGGAAGCCATAAATCTGGACCTGATGGTGACTATTTCCAGCCTTGACGCCGCGCGGCAGGTCATAGAGGCCTCGCGCTCGCTGGGGAAAAAAGCCGCCTGTCATATAAAGCTTGAAACCGGAATGGGCCGCATAGGCGCCAGGAAACCTTCGGTAATAAAAATATTCGAAGAGTTGTCCGGCTCCCGGAATGTGGTGATAGGCGGCCTTTATACCCATCTGGCATGCGCGGACAGCGACCCGGAATTCACCGCCAAACAGCTGGGGTATTTCGCGGAAACGGCGGGCGAACTCGCCAAGTATGGCGTCAACGGTGTGATCAGGCATGCCGCCAATTCGGCCGGTCTGGTGGCCTACCCCGGCAGCCGCTGGGAGATGGTCCGCGCGGGGCTGGCCGCCTACGGCTTGATGGAGGGCTTTGAACCGGTGCTGTCCTGGAAGACCAAAATAATATTTATAAAGACAGTGCGCGAAGGCGCCTATGTAAGTTACGGCAAATCTTTTAAAGCGCCCCGCCCCATGAAGGTCGCCACCATTCCTGTCGGTTATGGCGACGGTTATGTGCGGAGGTTATCCAATAAAGCCTCCGTGCTGGTCGCGGGGCGGAAATGCCCGGTGATAGGCAATGTGACCATGGATATGACCATGATAGACGTCACCGACATCGGCGACGCCGGGGTCGGGTCCGATGTCGTTCTTATCGGGCGCCAGGGCGGCGATGAGGTCGGCGCCCGCGAATTGGCGGAGCTGGCCGGCACCATTCCTTACGAGGTTGTGACCCTTATAACCTCCAGGGTGCCCAGGATCCACATATGAGACATTATATTTCAGAAGGCGTAGGCCGCCGCATGATGTCGCTGGCCCAGAAGATGGGCGCCGTCTCTCTGATGATAAAATCGCTTATTGTCTGGTCTTTCAGGGCGAAACCGGAAACCCGAGAGATCGTGAAACAATCCGTGCGCATAGGCGTGGACTCGCTTTCCGTTACGATCCTGACCAGTTTTTTCACCGGCATGGTGCTTGCTCTTCAGATGGGTTACACTTCAAAATATCTGTTCAATGAGCCGCTCTACATCGGTACCATGGTCGCGTTTTCTCTGGTCAAGGAGCTGGCCCCGGTTTTGACGTCCATCGTGGTGGCGGGCCGCGTGGGCGCGTCCGTTACGGCCGAGATAGGCACCATGAAGGTAACCGAGCAGATAGACGCCCTCTACACTTTAGGGACCAACCCCACCCGGTATCTCCTTATCCCCAGGTATGCCGCCTTCCTGATAACCATCCCTCTTTTGACGGTCTTCGCCGATTTTATGGGTATTTTCGGCGGCTTTCTGGTGAGTAATATAAAATTCAGCGTTCCCAGCTCGGTGTATTGGAACGATATCTTCACCTTTATGGAAATAAAAAATTTCATGCACGGGTTCGTTAAAACTTTCGCGTTCGCTTTTATGATAGTCACCGTTTCCTGTTATAAGGGCCTTACCTGCGAAGAGGGGGCTGAAGGAGTGGGCAAAGCCACCACGGAATCCGTGGTTACGAGCATGGTGTTGGTGATGGTGCTGGACTATTTTATAAGCGCCGCGCTGGTCGCGGTCGGGCTGATATGATAGAAATTAAAAATCTAACCAAGATCTATTCCGGGAGGAAGGTGCTGGATGATGCCTGCATCTCCATAAACAGCGGAGAGATCTTCAGCGTCATCGGCCCTTCTGGCTGCGGCAAAAGCACGCTTTTAAAATGCATCGTGAGGCTCATAAAACCGGAGTCGGGGCGGATCCTGGTGGACGGCAAAAACGTCGTGGATATAGACGACGAGTTCGAACTGGCAAAAATACGCAAGGATTTCGGCTACCTGTTCCAGGGCGGGGCGCTTTTTGACTCGCTTACGGTAATGGAGAATATAACTTTTGGGTTGAAATATCTGACCGATATCCCCAAAAGCGAATATCCCCGCATAGCCAGGGAAAAACTCGCCCTTGTGGGGCTTGAGAAAGCGGAGAATATCAAACCCGCCGAACTTTCCGGCGGCATGAAAAAACGGGCCGCGCTGGCCCGCGCCATAGCGGCGGAACCTAAATACATCTTATATGATGAACCGACCACGGGTCTGGACCCCATAACCTCCGACATGATCCTGGGCCTTATCAGCGACATGGCCGCCAAGCTTAAGATAACCTCTATCATAGTCACGCACGACATAAAGCTGGCGTTCACCATTTCAAACAGGATCGCCATGCTGGATAAAGGAAATTTTGAGATCTCCGGAACCCCGGAAGAACTGCGGAGATCTTCAAGTCCGGTTTTTAAAAAATTCACGGATGACGCGCTCTCTTCGGATGTCCAGGGGCGCCGGCACGATCTTGAGGTAAAACACAAGCAGTATTAATGACTGCTCTTTATTATTTATAATATTAAGGCGAGCATATATATGAACGACGAGGCGAAAGTTGGGGTATTCGTTTTAATAGGATTGGCCCTGTTCGGGACGGCCATATTCCTCCTGGGGGATTATTCCTTCCGGACCTATTATACGCTGTATGTCGAATTTAAGGACGTCGCAGGCCTGCCGGATAAATCCGTGGTCAAGCTTTCCGGAGTGGCGGTGGGAAAGATCAAAAAGATCTATCTTAAAGACGATCATGTCCGTGTTCAGATAGACGTGCAGGACGGAGTAAGGATCTACAGGGATTCAAGATTTCTGATCGGTTCAACCAGTCTTATAGGTTCCAAATTTCTGGAGATAGATCAGGGCGGTTCGGCCTCCGGAGTCATAGAGCCGGGCGATGTGGTAAAAGGTTCGGACGTCCTCCCCATAGACCGGGCTATGGCCAAAGCGGTGGAGGAGGTACAGGGGCTTATCAGGGACCTCAGAGGCGACGGCAGCATGACAAAGGACCTGAAAAGCATCCTCTCAAATCTTAGGGAAGTGACCGACGGCCTGAGTAAGGTGGTTACCACTTCGCAGCCGCATGCCGAGAAGGCTATGGCGCGTCTGGACGGCATCACCGAGAAGCTCGACAGCATCCTGGCCAAAGCCGATACGCTGATGATTAAACTAAACAACGAAGAAGGCGTGGCCGGCGCGCTGGTGTCGGATAAACAGATGAAGGAGAATGTTGCCGCCACCCTGAATAATCTCAAGGACGCCACCGCCTCCGCAAAGGACGTTCTGGGGCACATCAACGGCTTTAAAACTTACTGGAACATTCAGACCAAATACGAACCGCTCGCGCACGGCTCCAAGAGCGACCTGGGAGTGAAGATCTATCCCCGCGAAGGCCGCTATTACTATTTAGGCGGGTCCAATATCATGAATACGAAGGATCAGTCGCGGGGCGTCAGCTACGAAACCCCCAACACTATCGACGCCCATCTGGGCTGGGATGTGAAGGGTTTTGAGTTCTATGGCGGCGCTTTGCGCGGTACCGGCGGCGTCGGAGTTAAGTACCGGCCTTTTCATTACGATCCGAAATGGGACAAGGTCCGGTTTCTCCTGGAAGCTTCGGATTTTTCGCGGCGCCGCGACGTCAGGGGGCGTTTCTTCGACGAACCCCGTTATGATCTGGGCGTGGAATTTATCCTCAACCGCTATGTCGCCGCCGGCATGCGCGTGAACGACCTGCGGGAAGTAAAGCGGGTGAACTATACCGCTCATGTAATGTTCGAGGATAAGGATATCTCTTATCTTTTGGGCCTGGCGTCATTAAGTTCGGTCGGCTCCAAGGGCTCGTCTAAGTAAGAATGCGAAGAGATGTGAAGTAATAGAGCAGGCAACCCGGTATATTTTTATCGTCTAAACTCCTGATATCCGAGCCGCGCGCATTATGCCCAGATTGAAAACAATTTACCGGTGCCAGGAATGCGGGCAAGCTTCGTCTAAATGGATAGGGCAATGTCCGGCCTGCGGCCAATGGAACACTTTTGTGGAGGAAGCTGAAGAAGCGTCGTCCAGGGCGTCTTCCAAGTCCAAGGCTCTCACCGAATTTACCTCGGAGCCCGTACGGCTCTCGGATTCGGAGAGTATCGAGCCCCGCTATATTTCCACCGGCATCGAGGAATTCGACCGGGCGCTGGGAGGCGGGATCATAGAGGGGCAGGTGCTGCTGCTGGCGGGCCCGCCCGGCATAGGCAAGTCCACCATTATGATGGAAGTGTCCAAGGCCATGGCCTCTGCGGCGCTGAAAGATTCCAAAGTGCTTTATGTTTCCGGAGAGGAATCTCTGGCGCAGGTGGGCTCCAGGGCCCGCAGGCTGGGCGCCAGAGACGCCAATATTTATTTGCTTTCGGAGAACAACCTGGCTAAAGTCATAGACGCGTTCAATAAGATAAAGCCGGGACTGCTGGTTATAGACTCCATCCAGACCGCTTATCATCCCGAGTTCATGGGCAGCCCCGGTTCGGTGGGACAGATCCGGGAGTGCGCTTCTGAGCTGCTTAAGATCGCCAAGTCAAAAGGCGTGCCGCTGTTCCTGCTGGGGCATATTACCAAGGACGGCGCGCTTGCCGGCCCCAAGGTGCTGGAACATATCGTGGATACGGTGCTCTATTTCGACGCCGAGAAGAACAATATTTACCGGATCCTCCGGCCGCACAAGAACAGGTTCGGGCCTGTCAGCGAGATCGGGATCTTTGAGATGACGGAAAAAGGACTTGTCTCGGTAAAGGATTCAAGCGAGATCATGGCCAATACCGACCGCGGGCGCGCGCTGGCCGGCAGGGCTTTCTCCATAGCTTTCGAGGGATCCCGTCCGATGCTGGCCGAGATCCAGGTCCTGGTGTCCAGGTCTTATTATCCTTACCCCCGCCGCACGGTGACCGGGCTGGACCTGAACCGCACCCAGGTATTGATAGCCGCCGTGGAAAAGAACGCCGGTCTGCGGCTGGACACCATGGACGTTTTCGCCAGCCTTCAGGGCGGCATAAAGTTAAAGGATCCGGCGCTGGACCTGGCGTTCTGCGCGGCGCTCATCAGTTCCGCCAAAGACCTGGAACTCGCGCCGGATACGATCTTTCTGGGAGAGGTCGGGATCCTGGCCCAAACTTCGTCCACCGCTTTTATGGCGCGCCGGCTTTTGGAAGCCGAACGTCTTGGATTCAGGAGGGCTTATACTCCGCGCGCGGCTGTCAAGAAAGAACCGCTTAAGCTCAAAGAACTGGAAGTTGTGCCGGTGGCGGATATAGCCGAACTGTGTTCCGCCCTGGTTAAAACAAAAATGGCGAAAAAATAAAATTGCGATGCGGAAATCCGCCCAGCGCATTCAGCGCTGGGTGCGACAAAGAAGGAGAAATACAATGATAGGATGGATCTTCAGAACTATAGCCGTGCTGGGTACTCCGGCGCTTACTTACTACACCGTCTCAAGAGATATGAAAGGTCTGGCGCTCGGGTTTATAATCGGGTTGGTCATAATAGGAGTGGAATACGTGCTTGAAAGCGTGAGCCTGTTTTCGCTCATAGTGGGCATTATAGGCGCGGTGGTCGGCATCATAGTTTCCAAGCTCCTGGATTATACCGTCTTTCAGGTGGGGGACGCTAACTTCAGCGACATGTGGCTTAAATACAATATCATCATCCGCTATGCCCTGGCGCTTTTGGGCGTGATGATAAGCGTCAAGAAGATTCCGGAGCTGGACGATCTGGATAAAAATATACTGTCGGTCGGCAAGCGGCAGGGCAGGAACATGAAGGTGCTGGACCTCTCGGTCATAGTTGACGGCCGCATTATGGATATCTGCGAGACCCACTTCATAAACGGCAGCGTGGTCACGCCCCGTTTCATCGTCCAGGAACTTCATAATCTTGCCGAGTCTCCGGAGCATATCCAGCGCGCCAAAGGGCGCAGAGGGCTGGATATCCTGGCCCGCCTGCAGGAATCAAAAGTCGTATCTTTCAAGGTTCTGGACCGCGATATCGCGGATATTAAAGAGAACACCGCCAAACTGGTCCGTATCGCCAAGGAACTGGGCGCCTGTATCGTCACTACGGATTTTAATATCAACAAACTGGCCGCGCTTGAGAACGTCACGGCCCTTAACATCCATGACCTGTCGATAGCGCTCAAACCCGTGGTGCTGCCCGGCGAGGATATGCCTATTTTTATTATGAAGGACGGCAAGGAAAAGGAGCAGGGGGTCGGGTATCTGGACGACGGAACCATGATCGTTGTGGAGGATGGGCGCGAATTTATCGGGAAAAAAGTGGACGCAGTGGTCCAATCAATTCTGCAAACTTCGCAGGGCCGGATCATTTTCACGCGCGTAAAGAATGTAAAACCGGTTCAGTAACACGGCAACTCCTATGGGTGTTAAAGAGATCGGGATCCCGAAACACAGCGCCGCAATTATCCTGGCCGGAGGGCGGGGTAAGAGAATGGGGCGGGAAAAACAATATCTGGAGCTGGCCGGAAGGCCGATGCTGGAATGGGCCGCCGAAGCTTTTTCCGGCCCGGGCGGGTTCGAGGAGCTGGTCGTGGTCCTGAACCCGGAAAATCTGGCCCGGCACGGCCGCGAGTGGAAAGCCCGCGGCTTTAAAACCGCGCCGGCGGGCCCGACCAGGATGGCTTCTTTGAGGAACGGTTTTAAGACCCTGTCCCGCGCGATAGAGCTGGTGGCGGTTCATGACGGGGCCAGGCCCCTGGTCAGCGCGCGCGTGGTGGCCGGGACCTTGAGGAGGGCGGGGGTGTCCGGAGCCGCCGTGCCCGCCGTACCCCTTAAGGATACGATTAAACGGGTCTCGGCGGACGGCGCTTTTTTTGAAGAGACGCTGGACCGCTCCCGCCTGATGGCGGCGCAGACTCCCCAGTGCTACAGAAAGGAAACCCTCGCGCGTGTTCTGCGTACGGCCCGCGCCGGGACGGATTACAGCGATGAGTCGCAGGTGCTTGAGAAACTCGGGATCAGGCCCGCGGTGGTGTTGTCGGACTATCGGAACATAAAGGTTACCACTCCCGAAGACCTTGTTATAGCAGAGGCGTTTATGAAAGAAAATAAAAACAATAAAGCGGCCGTGCCGAAGATACGGTTCGGTTTCGGGTACGACATTCACCGGCTGGTGGAAGGGCGGCCCCTGATACTTGGGGGGATAAAGATAGAACATCCCAAAGGGCTGCTGGGGCATTCCGACGGCGACGTTGTACTGCACGCTATCTGTGACGCCCTGCTGGGTTCGGTGGCCGCCGGTGAAATAGGCATATATTTCCCGCCCACAGACCTTACCATCATGGGGCTTTCAAGCTCCACCATCGCCGAAAAAGTTTTGGACATACTGAAGCAGAAAAAAGCCTCCATAGTGAATCTGGACGCCACCATTGTGGCGGAAGAGCCGAAGCTTAAACCCCATTACGAGAACATCCGCAGATCCGTGGCCCGCATCTTGAATTTGGACCTCGATACCGTGAGCGTCAAGGCTAAAAGCCGCGAGGGGTTGGGCGAAGTCGGCCGCGGCGACGCCATAGTCTGCTATGCCGTGGTCGGCGTGGCGCAGTAAATAAACCTTTAATGAAAAAAATATTTTTTACCGCCGCCGCGCTTATCTTTCTTTGGGGCTGCGCCGGTCCGAAAGGCCCCGGCGCGCCTTCCACGCGCCGTGGGGCGGTGGTGTATTCCAGCCGGACTTACGCTCTGGGTAAGATCCCGGACCAGGAGCGCGAGCAGGCTTTTCAGGACCTCCTGGCTGCGGCCCAGGCGGTGGCACTCAGTAAACACGGCGGCGCTTCGGAGATAGGCTTTTCCTATTCTCTGGCGCCCAAAGGCGCGGTCTATCCTTTTTCGGAAGTGGAAGTTTCCTGCCTGATGCAGAAGGCCGACGCTTCACAGGGCGAAAAACTCTGCTCTGATTTTTTTAACGCGGTAAGTTCGGGACTTAAGAGCGTTATCACCGAGTCTAAATAATTAAGGACGATTGAAATGCGACTCCAGCTTTATAACACTCTAGGTGGAAAAAAAGAAGAATTTCATCCGCTTGAAGCCGGCAAGGCGGGCGTTTATACCTGCGGCCCCACGGTTTATCATTACGCGCATATCGGCAATATGCGCACCTATATCGTAGAGGACGGACTGGTCCGCGCCTTGAAATTTTTCGGTTTCAGCGTAAAACGCGTCATGAATATTACCGATGTCGGGCACCTTACTTCCGACGCCGACACCGGCGAGGACAAGATGGAGATCGGGGCCAGGCGCGAAGGCAAATCCGCATGGGATATAGCCAGGTTTTACACCGAGGCTTTTTTTAAGGATTATAAGGCGCTTAACTGCCTGATGCCGGATGTCCTGTGCCCCGCAACCGGATATATAAAAGAAATGATAGACCTGGTGCTGGTGCTTGATAAAAAAGGCTTCACCTACCGCATAGGCGACGGAATATATTTCGACACCGCCAAATTTCCGGAGTATGGTAAGCTGGCCGGCAAAAGCCATGTGGAGGGGCTGAGGGAAGGCGCGCGCGTTGAGGCCAATCCCGAAAAGCGCAACCCGGCCGACTTCGCGCTATGGAAATTATCCGCGTCCGGAGAGAAACGTCAGATGGAATGGGATTCCCCCTGGGGCGTCGGTTTCCCGGGCTGGCATCTGGAATGCTCGGCTATGGCGATGAAACATTTGGGCGAGACGATAGACATCCACTGCGGAGGGGAAGACCATGTGGCCATCCATCATACCAACGAGATAGCACAGTCGGAAGGCGCCACCGGCAAACCATTCGCCAATTATTGGCTGCACGCCAGGTTCCTTGTGATGGGCGACGCCGGTAAAATGTCCAAGTCCGCCGGCGGATTTATAACCACCTCCACTCTGCCGGAGAAAGGGTACGATCCGCTGGCCTACCGCTATTACTGCCTGCTCACGCATTACCGTAAACAACTGGAATTCACCTGGGATGGTGTTGCCGCCGCGGCCCGCGGGTTGGACGGATTGCGTTCCATGATCGCCCGGCTTTTGGAAGAGTCGGCTCTTAAGAAGGCGCACCGGCCGGATAAGAACGCGGCCTATTACCTCAAGTTCTCGGAAGCGCTGGCGGATGACCTTAATATGCCCCAGGCTCTGGCGACTATCTGGGAAGTCCTGCGCGATACCGCGCTCCCTTCTGAAGAGAAACTTGGTTTCGTTCTGGCCGCCGACGAGGTGCTGGGGCTGGATCTTAAACGGGCCCCGGCCGAGGACGTTCTGCCGCCGGAACTGATGTCCATGGTGGAGGAGCGCCAGCAGGCGCGGACGAACAGGGATTTTAAAAAATCCGACGAACTGCGCAAGGCCCTTCTTGAAAAAGGGGTATCGGTGGAAGATACGCCTAAAGGCGTACGCTGGAAACTTGTAAAGTGAAATTTTTGTAAATATCTCGAAAGGAGATCCCTATGAAAAGGACACTGGAGATGACCAGGGTGAACGCGAATTGGGGGGAGTTTTACAAAAAAGATATTTCGGAAAAGCTGCCGTTCTTCACCAAAGAGGGCCGCCTTTACGATTGCCTGTTCGCGCAGCAGTTCAACCGGCGGCTCCTGACTCATCTTTTTAAGACCGCCGACGCCTTGAGAGACATCACACAGAACAAAGAGGGCATGGATTATGCCGGCGGCCTGCTGTCCCATATAAGGGCCATGCTTTATTTCGTTCAGCCGTCCACCAGAACCTTCCTTTCCTTTCTGAACGCCTGTCACATCCTTGGCATCAGGACTTCCGAGATCCGCGACACCTCCACCTCTTCAGAAGTTAAAGGAGAAAGTCCGGAAGACACCGTGCGCACTTTCTCAAGCTATGTGGACATGATCATCATGCGCCACCCGACCCCCGGTTTCGTTGAAAAAACAGCCTGGCTTATGAACCGCACCGACCGCCCAGTCCCCATTATAAACGGCGGTTCGGGCAAGGACCAGCATCCCACCCAGGCGCTGCTGGACACTTATACGCTTTACCGCAGTTTCAACGGAGACATGGATAATAAAAAAATAGTAATGGTGGGGGATCTGAAACGGGGCAGGACCGTGCGTTCGCTGACCTATCTGATGAGAAATTTTAAGAACATCTCGCTGGTTTTTGTTTCGCCCGAACAGTTCCGCATGGAACCGGACATCCTGGAATTTTTGAAACGCCACAACATGCCTTTCATGGAAACCGCGGATTTTATGTCCGTTATGGGCGAGGCCGACGCCATCTATATGACCCGCATCCAGGACGAACACGACAATGCCGGTGAGTCGAAAAAAGTGGATTATTCGCCTTTTCACTTCAAGGCGGAGCACCTGAAACTGATAAAGAAGACCTGCGTGATCATGCATCCCCTGCCGCGGCGGCACGAAATAGAAGTTACAGTTGACGAAGATCCGCGCGCCGTCTTCTGGCGCCAGGAGCGCAACGGCATGTGGGCCAGGGCCGCGCTCATGGCCTATATATTCGACGTGGATAAGAAGATAAAATATTGAAGTTAAATCTCCTTTCACGCAGCAGGTTTAGGAATTTTGCGGAGGGGACAGGTCCCTTGACAACTAGTGGTTGGGGGGATATACTTTCATTAGAAGGGAAACGGTAAGGGGGAGTTATGGCCAACTCTAAAAAATATATGCTCGCCGCCGTAATAGTAACAGCGGTGGGATTTGCTTATACCACGAGTTCGCGCCGGAATATTCCTTCGGATTTTAGGGATTCGGTATTTGGCGAACTTGGGGGCACTTCGGATGCCCAGGTACCTATACCGTCACCGTCTCCGGTTCCCGAACGCTCGGTATCGGCGCGTGTGTCAAAAACTGAGTATGCCAATGCATCCTCTATAGCCCTTAAGATGGCAAATTATGTGCGCGGGGTATATCTCTCCAAAGGTGAAGATGTTTTGAGAAAGGGGAAGGTGGTCCACCAAAAGGCTATCTTTGACGATTATGATGCGGCCCGGGATTTTGCACAGGGGCATTCCGAATTGATTCAATGGGCTCTTGACGCCAATTGGGAAAAAGGGATCTTTACTAAAGAAGATACTGTGACGGATGCGATGTCGTTAGTGGGTCTGACATATGATCCGCAAAAAAGAGGCGTGCGTGCGGCGGGAGCTGCTACAGAACGGGAACGTGCCTGTACCATAGCATTAAAACTTGCAAACTATGCCAAAGGTGTATATGTGGAGAAATTCTTTGATAATTATGATCAAGCCGGAAAATTCACATTTGGAACCACAAATGAAAATTACAGCCTTGTACGGGACAGGTTATTCCAATATTTGAAGCAGGATCAAATAGCTGTTGACCGAGCTCTTAAATATCTTGAGGGGCGGTCAAAGTCAGGCAATCGGTTCTAAAGATTATCCGTTTCCGCCAAGACCCTCTGGACTCTCTTGTTATGTGGGGGAAACAGAATCCTGTACTTTATTATCCGCCGATTTCCCAATAAAAATCGGCTTTAACCATAGGACTTAGACTAATTTTCACTATAATTCCAGACAAGCAAATCCTCTCCCGGCGCTAACCGCCCTCGCTCCCACCGCCCAAGGAATAAAAAGCCGGCCTTTTCAGCCGGTTTTTAACTCTGGAGCGGGCGACGTAAGAGCATAAGGAGTAATTCCCATCGCCCGCATAAATATAAAATGGCTATCCTTTTGGATAGCCTTAAATTTAAAAAGCGGGCGATGGGAATCGAACCCACATCTCAACCTTGGCAAGGTCGTGTACTACCACTGTACGACGCCCGCATTATTGCCTATGAACCCTTATACTTTATATTTTAGCAAAGAAATCCGGATTTTTCCAATACATAGGTTTTAATTTTATAAAATTAAAATCGTAATCCGAAAAACTCGCCTGTCAGTTAAGCGTAATTTCGCCGGACGGGCTAAGGATAAAAATTTGAAATGAAGCTCACGTCCGACAGACTGAAAAACCATCCGCTGGCCCTTTTTTCCGATTTTAGGAGGCTTTTTGCCGGTCGTCTGATTTCAGCCGTGGGGGATAAGTTTTTCTCCATTGCCATCGCCTGGTGGGTTATAAGCAAAAGCGGTGGAGACTCCAAGTTCCAGCTGGGATTGGTGATGGCCGTGACCGTCATTCCGGTGGTTCTGTTCGGGCCCGTGCTGGGCACTTTAGTGGACCGTTCCGATAAACGCCGGGTAATGCTGCTGGCCGATGCCGCTCGGGCCTTATGCGTATTCATCCTGGCCTGGCTGCTTTACGCGGACAGGCTGAGTCTGCCCGCGCTCTATGCGCTGTGTTTTCTTATTTCGGCTTTCGGCCCGCTTTTCGAATCCGCAGTTTCAAGCTCCATAGTCCGCCTGACCTCCCCGGAAAAGCTGGCCGGCGCCACCGCCACCGACGCCTCCGTCATGCAGCTTTCGAGCGTGGCCGGCTCGGCCCTCGGCAGCGTGCTGATGGCCGTGGTGGGTGTTGCCGGCGCTTTCTTGTTCAACGCGCTCTCATACCTGGCGTCTTTTTTTGCCGTTTTACTCATCCGTACCGATCTGCGGCCGGCCGGGCGCGACGCCCCTTCGGCCTACATGACGGAGCTTCGCGACGGCCTGAACTATGTGTTAAAGAGCCCTCCGCTCCTGGCGCTGCTGTCCGTCTTCGCCGCATTTAATTTTTTTATCGGCCCGTTGCTGATCCTCATTCCCATGATCGTGCAGTTTACGCTGAAGGAATCGGTAACCTGGCTGGCGGTATTCGAGACTTTTTTCGCTCTGGGATCCGCGGTAACTTCGGTCGCGGCCAGTTTTAGGAAAACTTATGTCAGCGTATATGGTACATTTTTTAGGTCGGTGCTGTTCCTGGGGCTTTCTTTCGGCGGGCTTTATTTTACCTCGGATAAATACGTGGTCTGCGCCCTGCTTTTCGCCGCCGGCGCGGCTCTAGGAACCGGGAACACCGCCGCGCTTACCCTTTTTCAGCACGCCGTGCCCGAGGAGATGAAGGGGCGGTTCTTCGCCGTTCTGACCACCATCTGTTACGCCGTTCTGCCGCTGACCTTTATGATCAACGGGATCCTGGCAGAGAAATTTTCGGTGGGATTCTGCATCGCGTTCAATTCCGCGGCCGTGCTTGCCATCTCATGCGTAATACTTCTCATTCCGAGGCTTGAGGTCCGGTTCGGCGCGGGAAATTAAACGGTTTGATCTTACATGTTTTTGGCCTGGGGGTCAGATCTTTATCACGCGCGTCTGGGCTATGATGTCATGCCACGTGCGTCCTTCTTTTTCCCATAATGCCCAGGCGTAACCGAGCAGGCCCGTGAGGGACACGAGCGAGAAAAATGCCCGGAGGAAAGCTTTGTCCGCCGCCGTATTTACTCCGGTGGCCGCGTCCACCACTTTTAACTTTAGGATCATTTTGCCGGGAGTGGCGCCAAAACGCCAGACCATGACCGCGCCGTAAAGCGCCCATAGGAGCATGGTAACCGGGAGGCTCTTGCCGTGTTCTTTGGCCTCGCCGAGCCCGGTCTTGAACCCGATATCAAGCTTTTTGGTCCGTTCCAATTTGCCGCCGGGCTGAGCAGGCCTGGTGATTTTAACCCCGTCCTTCCGGTTGTAGGAGATAGTTTCGCCGTTATCGCCTTTAATGTTCAAACCGTCGGGACCGATGTGGACCTTCTCGGCCCGGATTTCCTGGCGGCCATATTTATCCTTTCTTTCAATCTTCGCATCCGGCCCGCAGGCGCGCAGACCGAGCGCGTTGAGAACCACCAGAAAAACAGTTACATCCACTAAAAGAGCGCCCAGTCTGCGCCAGAAACCGGCCCGGACTCCGGTTGCCGCAACTACCGGTCCGGGAACTGTTCCGGTTGCCTGGCTTTCAGCGGCGCCGGCGGAGGCTAGCTGCTCGGGCCGGCCTATGGGCGTCTCCCGCAGTACGCGGTAAACCTTGATCTTTTCCGGCACGTTCTTGAACTGGCGGTAGCCGATCTCGCTGGACGGAACCTCTTTTTTGTTCATGGCCAGGTACACGGCTTCCGTAAAGAACACCTGGCCGGCTTCGGCTATGCCGCCTATGCGCGCGGTGATATTAACGGCGTCCCCGTAAATATCATTATCCGCCAGGGTCACTTCGCCCGAATTGATGGCGATGCGGATCTCTATTTTATCGTCGGTGCCCCTGTCGGTGTTGTGCGCTTTGAGCACGTTCTGTATTTCCACGCCGCAAAGGACGGCGTCGGTAGGGCTGTCGAAGGTGACCAGGAACGCGTCGCCTATTGTCTTGACCAGTTTGCCTTCGAATTTTTGAATAACCGGCAGGACCAGCTCTTCATGTTTCTTGATCATTTCCAGCACCTGGGTCCGCGAAAAGCTGGCGGTTTTGGATGTGAACCCTTTTATATCGGTAAGCATTATGGTCAAATGTTTTGTCTGCATTGAGCCTCTCTTCCGGTTTTCGATTACTTCAATTCTAATAAACTGCCGCCGGTCCGGAGTAACTGTGGTTCGGTCGGGGTGCGGTGCGATGATCTCAGACCGGGTTGGGAACGTCTATGAATTCCGTTTTTATTCCGAACTTGGAACGTAACAGCCGCTCCAGCGCCCAGACGCCGGCTTTTTCGGTATTATAATGCCCGGCCGATAAAAAATTAGCCTTATTCTCTCTCGCGGTTTCCTGTACGAACTCCGATATCTCCCCGGTGATATAAAGGTCCAGTCCGGCCGCTATCGCCTGGTCGAACATCCGCTGTCCGCCTCCAGATACTACGCCCAGGGTCCGGATCTTCTTCGGGCCGAAATTCAGCGGGCGGATTTCCGCGGAAAGCTTGTGCTTCAGGATTGTCGCTATTTCGGAGAGGGGCCGGGGCCGGCGGAAAACCCCTTTAAATCCGATAGTCTCTCCGTCATAAGTTCCGAAGGGTTTCAGGTGCCCCGCTCCAAGGAATTTAAGGATCTGGGCGTTGTTGCCTGCGACCGGATGTTTATCCAGCGGCAGATGCCACGCGGCGAGGGTGATGCCGTTGTTTAAGAGCATTTCAAGTTTTCTGCGAAAAGAGCCCTGTATCGGGAAAGAACGGCCCCAAAGCAGGCCGTGATGAACCACTATCATGTCGGCGCTGGATGATACCGCGCGCCGGAAGAGCTCAAGCGAAGCGGAAACTCCGAAAACCACTTTTTTTATTTCAGCCCGGCCTTCCACTTGAAGGCCGTTCTGCGAAGCATCTTTTATGTTTTTACCGTCCAGATATTCATTTATGAAATTTATTATCTTGTCCCTGTCCATTTTTATTCCCCTCCGGGGCTCAATATTAACGGCCCCGTGCGGCATAATAATATCCGTTTGAGAAGTCCTCCGCCAGGAAGTCGGTGATCTCAAAAGTTTTGTCATCCGTCGTGTACAGCATGAAAGCGGTGTAACTCCAGAGCCCGGGATTGCCAGGGAGGGAGGTTCTGGGAACGCGCACGGTGAATGAGCCGTTCTCGAAACCGGGTTTGAAGGTTCCAATTTCCCGGGGGCCCTTGGTGGTGGCGGTGTAGAGCGAGGCTTTTTTAGCGGACGTCCCCAGCGCATATTCCCAGGCATTATCGGGGAAGATCCTTCCCGCGCGGTAATCCAATAGCTTGGTGGACCCCGCCCGCGGGCGGTTGTTTATATCTATGTAAAGGTCAAACCTAGCGCCGGAAAAGGTTCCGTCCAAGACGGTTTCGGGGGGGGCCGATGGAGAGAAAACGAAAATGATGTCGTTGTCCGTCCAGGAAATATCCATTTTTGCAAGCTTCCAGATTTTTTGCGGGTTCTGGTTTTTAGGGTATGCCTTAACCCCGGCGGGAGGCAGCGGCGCGCGTGTGGCATTGATGAAAATTAAACCGTCAGAGCTTTTTGTTACGGTCAGCTTATCCGAGTCTTCCGTTTCTTCTTTCATGTCGGCGAGAGTGGAGAACAGCCAGCCCGGCGGAGTCTTATCCATGAGCCTATAGGTATTGGCTAAAGCGTTCTGCAGCTCTATTTCGGTTTCCTTTGCCGCTTCGGGGTCTGGATCGGAAAGTTTAAGGAGCTTGGGTCCAGATTCCACGGAAAAATACTCCGTAAAAGCGGCTTTGGCGGCTTTGTAATCTCCCTGTTTAGAGTTCAGGTGGGCCATAAGTTCACTTCGGGTCCGGGTAAAGGCGGTCAGAGCTCCTGACTGCATAGGAGCGCCGGCCCACGACGAATAATCCCCGCTCCAGGGCGCGGTGATCTGCGTTGCCAGTGACGGGGGAAGGGCGGTTGAAACGGCGATTTTAATCGCTTCGGAGACCGTCATGTAAGGAGAAGAATGTTCGGTTGAGAGGAATGACAGGAGTGCGGCTCTTGAATCGTATCCGGGCCCGTCGGAGGTCTCGTCAAAGACCAGGAAATACGGCTGGGCGGCGGGATAGCCGGGCAGCTGGGAGGCCGGACAGTCGGGTAACCGGGTAACGGCGGTTTCGCCGTAGGCGGGGGGGAGGGAAAAGGGGACAATGCTGACGCCTTCGGCGTTAATAAAACTGAAAGGCCCTGTTGAGGTGAGCGGGCCGGCCGCCAGCCATTTGAACCCCAGCGCTTTGGCCAGGGGGATATACTCCGATATGGTTCCGCCCGGCGCGCTGACTAAACCGTCCGGCGGATGTGTGAAGTTCCTGGTGTGCGCGTCGCGCGCGTCGCTCATTCTGAGCGCGATAAAAAAAGGGTCGTTAGTGAAAGCGGCGCTGGAGGGCTTGTTCCTCCATTGCACGGCGTCCTCGCGCGGGTAGTAGAAAAGCGGGATAATGGGATCGCCGTCCGGCCTTGCGGCTAATTCTATGCGGCCCTCGGCGGCCAGGCCTTTTATCTTTTCCATCGATTGCGATGGGATCTCGCCCGGCGCCGCGCTTAATTTCAGACTTTTGTCTTTTTCAAGACGCGCGATAACGTCGTCCAGAGGGGCGTGTTCGCGAGGGATCCATAAAATCGCCGTGCCGGCGCTCAGCGGCGCGGTGGAAATGAAAAAATATAGTATTGACAAAGTTGAGGTTTTCAATAATATCGCCATTCTTCGCATCCCGTAACTTTTTCTGAATTCCAACTTTTAAACGCGCCGGCTTACTTCACCGTCATTACCGAGACTTTTTTTTCACCAGCCATGGCCGTTTCAGGGTTAAGAGGGTCCAGCATAAGCTGTCCGTCTATGCTGTAAAGGTACTGATATGCTCCCGGCGGCAGTGGAATGACTGTCCCCCAGGTGTTTTTTCCGTGTTTAACAAGCGTAAGAGAATCCTGGTTCCATTTATTAAAATCACCCGCGAGCTTTACCGTTTTGGCGTTGGCGATCTTTATTGTAAATTTAACGAAGCGTATTTCCGGCTGTGCCAGATCCGCCCGCTGATCGGCCGGCCTGGGATGCATGGGTGGGAGCTGGGCGAAGCGCGACGGCTTTGTGCTGGCCACGCTCCAGTGGCCCATGAAGCTGAAATATTTCTTCAGGGCATTATGGAAGAGCACGCTGGGCACGCTGACGAACGCCAGTGCGAAGACCGCTATAAACAGCAGCATGGATTTTCTTTCCAGCATGATTATTGCTCTCTACCCGTAGTATGCGTCTTAGGCGGACGGATACCCTTGCGGGCTTTCACCGTTAGTTCTCATTCTTCCAGCCTGGCCCGTATCCTGGGCCTGGCGCCAAGTTCTTTAACCAGAGCGGTAAATTTTTCAAGGTCCACTCCGTTGTCTTTTATGGCCGTGGCCACGGTTTCGGGAATGACCCGGGCTGCGTCGCGTATAAAGTCAAGCACGCATTTAAAACCTGTTTGCGCATATTCCGGCCTTGGCCGCATAAGGGTAAGCCATTGCGCGGGATCCGCGGTGTTAAGGCTGACGTGCACGGAGTCTACAAGGTCTTTGAGTTTTGGGACGATGTTTCCCCCGTTCACGAGCCCGCCCAGGCCGTTGGTATTCAGGCGTACGCGCAGTCCCGCCGGTACAGGGGCCAATGCGCCGCTCTTGACGGCGCCTGCGGCGGCCAGGAGTACGTCCAGGCGCATGGTCGGTTCTCCATAGCCGCAAAAAACAAGTTCATCAAAAGGGGCTTGCGTCCACTCCGCCTTTATCAGCGCAAAAAGAGTTTTAGTGTCCGGCTCCGCGCCGCCCAAATCCAAGTTGCTGCCGCGATAATCCATCTTCCACTTGTTTTTGATGCAGAAAACGCAGGTCGTGGGGCAGCGGTTGGTAATATTCAAATAAAGGCCCGTGTGATACCTGTAAGCGGCCGCCGGCTTGGTAGCGTTCATTAAGTTTATTCTATCATTTATGCCCAGTTCGTAAAATGCCGTCGCCCCGCCAGTACCTCTCCACCCATACCCGCCGGCAAAAAAGAAAAACAGCGGCATATTCTACCGTGCAAGTCTGCTACGGATTTAATAGAATTAACCAAAGGGTGTTGTAAGCTGACAGAAGCTGACCAAGTGAAGCCCACTACCGTCCAAAAGTTAATCAGGTGGTTGCCGGCGGGTATCAGTGGAGGGGTGACGGGTGTCAGGCTTTTTCGACCCCGAAGGTGAGGACTGGCTTTAGAGCGGAACATAATTATGTTCCGCGCCCGGTCCGCAAGGAGGGAACGCGAAAAAGACTGACCCCGGCAGGACCCCGAACTGGCAGCCGCCGGAGCAAGGAACTCAATAATTCGGATTTACATGAAAATTTTAATAGCTCCTAATGCGTTTAAAGGCACTCTTGGCCCGCTGGCGGCGGGGCGGGCCATAGCGCGCGCGCTTAAGAAGCTCGCGCCAGGCGCGAAGCTTGAGTTATTGCCGGTTTCGGACGGCGGGGATGGGCTGTTGGAAACGTTCCTGTTCGAATACAAAGGCCGGGGCCGCAGGGTGCTTTCTGTGCCCGGTCCGCTGTCCAAGCCTGTGCGCGCCCGCTGGGTCATGGCCGGGGACACGGCCGTTATAGAGATGGCCGAGGCCGCGGGCTTGAAATACCTTTTAAAAAAAGAGCTTGCGCCTCTTGACGCCACCACTTTCGGCGTCGGGAAGCTGATCGGGGCCGCGGTTGCGGCCGGAGCGCGTTTGGTGATAGTGGGGCTGGGGGGCAGCGCCTCAAATGACGGTGGGGCGGGTTGCGCTGCGGGTTTCGGCTTCAGGCTGCTGGATAAGCGCGGCCGCCCGGTGCCTCCCGGCGCCCGAGGACTGCTTAGGCTTGAAAGGATACTTCCGCCGGCTTCTGCGGCCAGTTTGCCGCGTATCAGGATCATAGCTCTTACCGATGTTGATAATCCGCTGACTGGCCCGCGCGGTTCGGCCCGGGTCTATGGTCCTCAGAAGGGAGCGGATCCGGCGGATGTCGTAGTTATGGAAAAAGCGTTGCTTCATTACGCCCGCGTAATTAAACGCGAACTTGGCATAGATATAAAGGATCTGAAGGGCGGGGCGGCGGCGGGAGGACTTGGAGCCGGTCTTTACGCTTTTTTCGGAGCCAGGCTGACCGGAGGTTCTGATTTTGTGCTCAAGCGGATGAATTTTGAGGCCGCAGTGAAGAGATGCGACCTTGTTATCACCGGCGAAGGCCGTTTCGACGAGCAAAGTTTCAGCGGGAAGGCGCCGTTTATGGTCGCGCGGCTCGCCCGTAGTTATAAAAAACCGGCGCTTATGGTTTGCGGCTCCTGCGCAGTGGAAGATCTTAGCAGCCTCAAAGGCTGCGGCATAAGCGGGGTAATTGCTTTGGACACGGTTCTCCCGCTTTCCGAACTTCTCGGTAGCCCCGCTTCGGCTATGACCAAAGGGATTCTGCTTTCCAGTGATATCGTGGCCCGGTTTCTCCAACCCATAAAACTCCCCCGCCGGTCCGGCGGGCGCCCGTTGAAATAGCGGGCGGTTGTTTAGGGTTGATGTCCCGACTCGCTTGATATACTATCCCCGGATTGCCCGTCATTGGACTAAATGGTTTATTTTTAATAATATATACCTTCGTTAAAAATTGCGCCTTGTCTTGGCGCTAAGTTGTGTTTACATTTTTCACAAGGATATTGAATGTCCATATCATACCGCCTGGTTGGTTTTAGCCTATGAGTCCCCATCCGAACCAGATAACTTTCGGCACGGACGGGTTTCGCGGCGTTATCGCCAGGGACTTTACTTATGAGGCCGTGCGTAAGATAGCCCAGGGCCTGGCCGATTATATCGCGTATAAAAATATGCGCGTCGCGGAGAAGCCCAGCGTGTTCATCGGCTATGACAGGCGCTTCATGTCGGACCGCTTCGCGGCCGCGGTAGCCGATGTCCTTACGGCCAATGGGGTTGTGTGCGTGGTTTCCGAAGGCCCGTTGCCCACGCAGGCCGTGAGTTATCTCACGGTGTCAAAATTCGGGTTGGGCGTCATGATCACCGCGAGCCATAATCCGTATTGCTATAACGGCGTCAAAATAAAGCAGAACGGCCGCTCCGCCCCGCCTTCGGTCACGGCGGAACTTGAAAATTATATCTCTAAAGCGGTGCCTATGCGCAATGCCGTCGCCCCCGCGCCCAGAAAGTCTTTCAAGAAGGACTATATTGACTATCTGGGCTCCAAGATCAATATCAGCCAGATCCTTTCCAAACTGCCGGGGCCTGTGGTGGTGGATTTTATGTATGGCGCCGGAGCAGAGGTCGCCGACGAGGTGTTCGACTCAAAGAATATCATAAAACTCCGCGCGATTCCCGATCCGTTGTTCGGCGGCATCACTCCGGAGCCGGTGGAGAAAAACCTGGCTGAACTCATAGACACGGTAAAGAAGAAAAAGGCCGTCATGGGGATAGCGCTGGACGGAGACGCTGACCGCTTCGCGCTGGTCAGCGACAAAGGGGTCTATATGACTCCCTGCCAGATAGCGCCTATGCTGCTGGATTATCTCCTGAAGCGCAACAGCCTCAGAGGAAAGGTGGCCCAGGCTGTTTCCATGGGCTATCTTACCAAGCGCATAGCCAAAACGGCGGGCCTTCAGTTTGAAGAGACTCCCGTGGGTTTTAAGTACATAGCGGAGAAAATGATCTCGGAGGATGTTTCCTTCGGCGTGGAAGAATCCGGCGGCTACGCCTGGAAGGGCAATATCCCGGAACGCGACGGCGTGCTTACCGCGCTGATGTTCCTGGAGATGGCGGTTAAAACCAAAAAAACCGTTTCCGAAAACTATAAGGACATCGAAACGCGTTACGGCAGGTCCGTATTGATCCGCCGGGATGTGAAGCTTGAAAAAACGATCCCCAATAAACACTCTTTCGCGGTAAAGCTCAAAAAGAAGCTGCCCAAGACGATCCTTGGCAGGAAGGTGCTGGATACGAATACCATAGACGGCCTCAAGATAATTCTTGAGGATGACTGCTGGCTGCTTATACGTCCTTCCGGCACCGAACCTTTATTGAGGACTTACGCCGAAACCGAATCCCAGGAAAACACAAAGAAGTTCCTTGAATTCGCGGCCAGGATTATGGAGCAGAAGTAGACGGGAAACCGGTGTGGGGTATCAACCTGTGGCTAGACCCCCGGCAACGGGCGTAGCCAAATTAAATGGAGGAAATGTTATGAACTTTACGGGTAAGAGATTCGTATCTTCGGAGTCGGTGACCGAGGGGCACCCCGACAAGGTTTGCGATCAGATTTCGGACGCGGTGCTTGACGAGATCATGAGAAAAGATCCCACCGGCCGCGTGGCCTGTGAGACTTTCATCACCCGCGGCATGGTGGTCGTGGGCGGAGAGATCACCACCAAGACCTACGTGGATATCGACACGCTGGCCCGCCAGGTGATAAAGGATATCGGCTACACCCACACCAAATACGGTTTTAACTACGAGACTTGCGCGGTCATCAACGTTATAGGCCGCCAGTCCCCCGATATCGCCCAGGGAGTGGATACCGGCGGCGCCGGAGATCAGGGGCTGATGGTCGGATACGCTTCCGACGAAACCCCGGAGCTTATGCCCCTCCCCCTGATGCTTGCGCAGAAACTGTCCATGCGGCTTGCGGAAGTTCGCAAGAAGAATATTCTCCCCTATCTTGGCCCCGACGGCAAATCGCAGGTCACCGTGGAATATCACGACGGCCGGCCCGTGCGCATCGAGACCATAGTTATCTCCTCCCAGCATACCGAGGAGATCCTTGATAAAACCGGCCACCAGATCACCGAGAAGTCCAGAAAAGAGATCATAGAGGCGGTCATCATGCCCGTTATAGACAAGAGGATGATAGACAAAAACACCAAGTTCCTGATTAACCCTACCGGCAAGTTCGTGGTGGGCGGCCCCCAATCCGATACCGGCGTGACAGGGCGCAAGATAATCGTGGACACCTACGGCGGCGTGGCCCCTCACGGCGGCGGCGCTTTCTCCGGCAAGGACCCGACAAAGGTTGACCGCTCAGCCGCTTATATGGCGCGTTACGTGGCCAAAAATATAGTCGCCGCCAAGCTTGCGAAAGAGTGCACGGTCCAGGTGGCCTACGCTATCGGTGTGGCCGAGCCTGTGGGGCTCTATGTGGATACCCACGGCACCGGCGTCATAGCCGACGAAAAGCTGGCGGCCATAGTGAAAACCAGCTTCGACTTCACGCCGAAGGGTATTATTCATAATCTGAAGCTCCGGGCGCCTGTGTTCAGGAGGACCGCGGCTTACGGCCACTTCGGGCGGACCGGGTTTGAATGGGAAAAGACAAATGCGGCCGAGATGCTCAGGAAAAAAGCCGCAGCCGCTCCCAAATCCAAATGTGCCTGCTCCTGCTGTTAAGAAGTCTGGATTGACAGTTCGGAGAAACGGTTGAGGGTTGCAGGTATGAAAATACTGATAGTGGAAGATAATGCGTTGATGAGTTATACCATCAAATCGCTCTTGCAGAAATTGGGGCATGAGGTGGTGGGCGAAGCCGAAGACGGGGAGAGCGCGCTGCAGGCTTATGCCGCGCTCAAACCGGAAGCGGTATTCCTGGACCTTATCCTGCCGGGGAAGTCCGGCGTGGAGATCCTGGAAGAGATCCGCGGGATAGATCCCGGGGCCCGGGTTGTGATCATCACAGCGGTGGATCAGGCCGAGTTGGACTGCAAACTTTCCAAAAAAGGCGCCGCGGCCGTTCTCCGCAAGCCTTTTTCCTACGAGGAATTAAGGGAAGTCGTTGACCGAATGGCGCTGTGATAAATTATGAGCGAGAGCATAAATGAAATTCTGGGCCGCATAGTTGTGGCCAGTCTGGGAAAGTGCGCGGAAAAACTTTCGCGGAGCTCAACCGGGATCTGGAAAATCGCCGGCGCCGATGTGTCTATGGGGTCGCTTGACGAAGCCGTGAAGCGTCATAGCGTGGCCGGCGCGGAGTCCACGGCTATCTATTTTGCCGTGAAGGGGGATCTGCCTTTCATCGCCATCATACTTTTTGATACGCGCGATATAGGCCGCATCTCCAAGTGCCTTCTCGGCTATTCTTTTTCCCCGGCGCCGGTCCTGACCCAGGGGGGGGAGTTGCTCCTCTCGGAACTGGGGAACATCATCCTTAACTCTTTTGTCGGCGCATTGTCCAACGCTCTTAAGCGGGTATTCATGCCTTCCGCGCCCAGATGCGTGCGCGGTGAGCCGCGTTACCTGCTTGAGGCCATGAGGGTTTCCATGGATATAGAGCAGAGTTACCGCATTATAAGCGTTAAGATGGACATTCAGTGCGATAAAAGCGTTACCAGGAGCGAGGTGTTGGGCCTGATCCCGGAAAAGCTGGCGCAGGAAATTTTGAATATCGGGCCGTCCGGGGCGCCCCGTGCTTGATACGCTTCCCGCGTAAGTATTGAAAAAGGATAACTAACTATGAACAGGCGCTCCAGGTTTGCCGCCGTCTTTTTTGTTTTACCGGTTTTGTCGTTGCCGTTATGCTCCCCGCTCCGGGCACAAGTTCAGATAAATAAGGTGGATTGGCAGACCTCGCGCGCGGAGGGCAAGATTACGCGGCCTTTTGAGACCATCACAGAGCTGAAACTGGCGCCGTATCAGAAATACTTGAACAAATTCCGGGCTGTGGTGACCGCGCAAAACGCTTCCGCTAAGCCTGCGGGGGGACTGGTGCTCAGGTGCGCGTTAAGCCTGCACCTGATAAAGATATCGGATGCCTCGGACGGAGGCTTCTGGGCGGTGCCGTTCCGCGTTGAAGAATTGCGCATCTCCCGGATCAAGCCCGGGGGCGTTTATGACGCCAAACTTATCCATTTTGAGCTTAACGAACAGCTCAGTAAACTTAAAAACACCGGTTTCTGGGTGGACGCGCTCAAACTTCAGGTAATGCTGGACCCCAAGCCGGGCGACGATCCGGCTAAAATAATGAAGGAAGCGGTCATCAGCATCGTTAAACCCTAAACTCTTTTAAACCCCCTTAAGCAGAGTGCGATAAATGCTTGATATAAATCTCATCAGGACCGACGCTGAAAAAGTGAAACAGGCCTTGCTTAAAAGGCTTGACTCCGTGAACCTTGACGCCATACTTGAGTTGGACCGTAAAAGACGGGAACTTATAGTGGAAAGCGATAAGCTGAAAATGCGCAAGAACAGCGTTTCCGCCGGAGTCGGGAAACAGGATAAGAGCGCCCAGCAGGCGTTGTTCGCGGAAATGAAGGAAATATCCGCGAAGGTAAAGGCTCTGGACGCCGAAGCCGCCGTGGTTGAAACCGAATTGGGCGGACTTATGGCGGAGCTTCCGAATATGCCGGAGGACGACGTCGTTTCCGGCGGTAAGGAGAATAATTCCGTTCTGCGGGAGTGGGGAATCAAACCGAACTTCGATTTTGAGTTTAAAAGCCATCTTGAGCTTTCAAAAAGCCTTGGGCTTATTGATTATGAGCGCGGCACAAAGCTGGGGGGGACAGGGTTTTGGCTTTACAGGGACCTTGGCGCCAGGCTGGAATGGGCACTGTTGAATTTTTTTGTGGACACACATCTCAATAGTAATTATTCTTTTGTTTTACCGCCGCATATCCTTAATTACGAGTGCGGTTATACCGCCGGCCAGTTCCCCAAATTCAAGGACGATGTATTCCTTCTTGCCTCCGGAGAGGGGAAAGTTCAGTTCATGCTCCCGACCTCCGAGACTGCGCTGATAAGCCTTCACAGAGATGAAATAGTAAAAGAGGATGAGCTCCCGAAAAGATACTTTGCCTATAGCCCCTGCTACAGGAAAGAGGCCGGCGGTTACGGCTCCAATGAAAGGGGGATGATACGCGGACACCAGTTCAATAAAGTGGAATTGATCCAGTTCACCCGCCCGGAGGATTCCCCGGCCGCGTTCGATGAGATGGTCTCCAACGTTGAAGGCGTTATGCAGCGGCTTGGGCTTCACTACAGAGTCGTAAAGCTGGCGGCTAAAGACTGCAGCGCTTCGATGGCCAGGACCTGTGATATCGAAGTCTGGATCCCTAGCATGCAAGTCTATAAAGAGGTTAGTTCCGTTTCCAGCGCCAAAGATTACCAGGCCCGCCGCGGAAATATGCGTTTTAAACGCGCCGCAACCGGTAAAAACGAGTTTGTGCATACCCTTAACGGTTCCTGCCTTGCCACCAGCAGGCTGTTCCCGGCTATCCTGGAGCAATTCCAGTGCGGGGACGGTTCCGTGACCGTGCCCGAGGCTCTCAGAAAATACATGGGGGTGGATAAAATAACATTATGACAAGAATTTTATTCATGATTGTTTTCGCCGTCCTCGCTTTCGCGCCGGAGCTTAATGCCGCGGCGGCGGTTCCTGAACCCTTGCCGGAAGAATTAAGACTTCTGTCCAAAAAGGGGATAGATTCCATATACGCCGTGGACTTGCCGGAGGCCAAGAAAAATTTTGAACTGGCGGTGCAGAAATATCCGGATCATCCTTTCCCGCGTTTCGGCATAGCTATGACCAAGTGGGCAGAACTGGAATATCTGGAAGATGAATCAAATCCTAAACTCGCGGAAGAATACGGGGCTTTGACCGATCAAGCCATAGATACGGCTAAAAGCTGGCTCAAAAAGCATCCGGCTGACGCAAACGCCTACATGTGCCTGGGCGGCATGTACGGCCTGCGGGCGCGGTTAGCGGTAATGCAGCACCGCTGGATCAAGGCGTATTTTGACGGCAAGAAAGCTATCTCCAATACCCGGAAGTCCCTGAAAACGGATCCGGAGGTCTATGACGCCTATCTGGGCCTGGGCATGTATGAGTACTACGCGGGAACATTGCCGAGCGTGATAAAGATACTGGCGAAACTTTTTCTGAGCGGCGACGCGAAACAGGGCGTGGAATATATAAAATTGTGCAAGGAGAAAGGATATTTTAATTCTCTGGCCGCCGAACTCCTGCTGATCGAGATATACACCGAGCCCGGCAACCAGTTCAGGGGCCCTGATATCGCGGTGAAGTGGTCGGCCGAACTGCGCAAGATCTATCCGCACCATCCTCAAATGCATTTTGTGCAGATAGTTTCGCTGTTCGAGAACAAACAATACGAAGAAACCAGGAAAGAGGCGTTTGAATATCTTAAACGCGTTCAGGACGGACTGCCGGCGTACCGCAGGAATTATCTGCCGCGCATTTTCTCCGCTATCGGTTCCACCTACCTGGTTGAAAAAAATTACGATGAAGCGTTCAACTATTTCCGGAAAGCCGCCGCCACGCTTAAAGAAGACCCAAAAGCGCATCCTGCGCGATGGGCGGTATGGGCGCTGGTTAAGGGCGGTAATGTCTGGGATCTGAAGGGGAACCGGGAGAAGGCCGTGGAGTTATACAAAGAAGCCAGAGCTTACAAGGACGAGTGGGGCTTCTATGAGTCCATAGACAGATACCTGAAGAAGCCTTTTAGTGAACTGGAATTACCCGGTTCGCTGCCCCCGCCGTAGGTTCGGGTCAGGCATGGGATCTTCTCGGCGGCGGCTAGTTCGGGGCGCCGGCGGGGCGGCGGAACGCAAAAACAGCGTCGGCCACACCGTGGCCGCGCTTTCGGACCTCAGTCGCCGCGCTACGCAAGCGGCTCCTTCCGGTACGGTTTTGCAAGCCCGCCGTCCCGCCGGCAATTACATGCCCGGCCCTCCAGGTATTATGTTATGGAAATATCCACTATAATATTCCTTCTTCTGGCTATCCTCTCCTGGGGTATGGGCGCTTTTTTTGACAAGATGACGCTCCGGTACGTGGATCCGTCTTCGGCGTTCTGCCTTAGAACGCTTTTCATGCTGATATTGTTCATTCCCTTCCTGGTGTGGAAGTTTTTGCCGACCAGGCAGGCGCTTTTGGATTCTCATAAACTGGCCTTGTGGTTCATAATCGCAAGCGTTCTGGTGACGATGGGGGGAGTATTCTTTTACCTCAAGGCTATGAGTGGAGGTGAGGCCTCGAAGATAGTCCCTTTGAGCTCCACTTATCCTTTCGTAACTTTTATAATGGTCTATCTGTTCCTGGGGGAGAGTTTTACCGTCAGCAAGCTCATAGGGACTATGCTCATTTCCGGCGGGATCTATTTCCTAGCGAAGTAACAACCGCTGTCCGGCCGCCCAGCCGACCACCCGATTTATGACCCCTGAAGAATTTGAGAAACTGGTGGGGAAGGCCGTAAAAAGCCTGCCGAAGTTTTTCAAATCCAAAATGCAGAATGTTATTGTGGTTATCGCAGAGGCGCCAGACCGGGCGCAGCTGCGGCGTTTCGGGCGGAATCTTTTGGGCTTATATGAGGGCGTGCCCCTTCTTGACAGGGGAGCCGGCTACAGCGGGGCCATGCCGGACAAGATAACTATTTTCAAAAACAATATAGAAGAGCGTTGTTCCGGAGTTGACGAGATAGAGGCGGAAGTCCGGCATGTCGTGATGCACGAGATCGCCCACCACTTCGGCATCGACGACGACGAACTCCACCAAAAAGGTTTATACTGACTTGTGTCGTCTGCAGATTTCAGTTTTACCGGGCCGCCATTATTATCGCATAATAGTTGAACGGGTTCGGCGAACCGGCCGCTAACCGGTCAGAATTCAAATCCCGGCTTGTTGCACAGCGGATAAATGTACGGCTGCCGCCTCACCATAGATGTGTTTTGCGCTTAGTTCAAGGAACATTATGAAAATTAAACTCTGTGCCCTTATCTTCGCCGCGTTTCTGCTCCCTGCCGCCGCGTCCGCCGCGGCCGATCCCGCCGCGCCGCCGCCGGGCGTATCCCGGGGCGTTTCCGTGGAGGGGGTAGACGAATACAAACTTTCCAATGGTTTAAAAATCCTGCTTTTTCCGGACCCGACGAAGCCAACGATAACGGTCAATATCACATATATGGTCGGTTCACGCAATGAAAACTACGGAGAAACCGGGATGGCCCACCTGCTTGAGCACATGATGTTTAAAGGCTCTCCACGCCATGCAAATATCCCTCAGGAACTCACTGCGCACGGCTCATCGTCAAATGGCAGCACCAGTTATGACCACACCAATTATTTTGAAACTTTTTCCGCAACCGACCAAAATCTTGACTGGGCGCTTGACCTGGAAGCTGACAGGATGGTCAAGAGTTTCATCGCAAAGAAGGACCTGGACTCTGAAATGATGGTCGTTCGCAATGAATTAGAGAAGATGGAAAATAATCCGTCGGAAGTTCTCACGCAACGGGTGATGGCTACAGCCTACTTATGGCACAACTATGGGAAAGACACTCTCGGCGCCCGTACGGATATAGAGAGTGTCCAAATAGAGCGGCTTCAGGCTTTCTATAGGAACTGGTACCAGCCGGACAATGCTGTACTGATTGTTGCGGGTGATTTTGACCCGGCAAAAACTCTGCCGCTTATCCAGCAAAAGTTCGGTGCCATAGCAAAGCCTGCACGAGTACTGCAAAAGACTTATACCCAGGATCCCACACAGGACGGAGAGCGCTTGGTCACTCTGCGGCGGGTCGGGAACACCCAGGAAGCGATGGCCATCTATCATGTTCCGGCGGCTTCGAGCCCAGACAGCGCAGCGTTGGACATCCTCGCGTATATTCTTGGCGATACTCCATCCGGCCGCTTGTACAAGGCTCTGGTGGAAACAAAGAAAGCCTCCGCTGCCTACGGTTTGAACTATTCACTGCGCGAAGCGGGCCTTATGATATTCGACGCCACTGTACGCAAAGAAAACTCACTGGAGGAAGCCCGTGACATAATGTTGAATACAGTGGAAGGCGCGGCATTGACCGCATTTAACACGGAGGATGTGGAAAGAGCGCGTGTCGCGCTGCTTAATGGAATTGATCTAACTCTAAAATCTTCTGTAGACATAAGCATGAACTTGTCCGCGTCAATGGCTGAAGGCGACTGGCGGCTATTTTTTATTTACCGGGACCGCATTAAAGCCGTTACTGTTGCCGACATAAAGCGCGTAGCAGCGGCTTATCTTAAATCCAGCAATCGTACCATGGGTTTGTTTTACCCCACTGAAAACCCGGATCTCTCCGAGATCCCCTCTGCACCGGATGTGACAGCATTGGTTGAAAACTATAAGGGTGAAAAGACGCTGGCCGCAGGAGAAGCTTTTGACAACTCCACCGGGAACATTGACAAGCGCACCATTCGTACCGTGCTCAAAAGCGGACTAAAACTAGCATTGCTGTCTAAAAAAACCCGTGGCTCTACTGTGCAGGTTATTCTCTCATTGGACATGGGCACAGAACAAAGCCTAAAAGGGCTTTCAATTATAAAGACTATTACCGGCCAAATGCTAATGCGCGGAACAGGGTCCCATACCCGCCAGCAGCTACAGGATACGTTTGACCAGCTAAAAACTAACGCTTATATCGGGGATGGCACTGTAAGACTGGAAACGGATAGAATAAATCTATCCAAAGCGCTGCAGTTAGCTGCCGAAGTACTGCGCAAGCCCTCCTTTCCGAAAAACGAATTTGAAACCCTTAAACAGGAATTACTGGCTTCCATAGAGAATGAGAAAAATCAGCCAAAATCTATTGCAAATACAGCATTTATGCGGCATCTCAATCCTTTCCCTCCCGATGATTTACGCTACGTTCCAACTCCGGATGAAGCGATTGAATGGATCAAAACTGCCAATCTTGACGCAATAAAGACATTTCACAAAGATTTCTATGGAGCATCTTCTGGACAATTGGCGATAGTCGGAGACTTTGACCAGCAGGAAATAACAGCTCTGGCGGAAGAATTATTTGGCGGCTGGACAAGTTTAAAACCGTACGTTCGCATTGAGACTCCGTTTCAGGATGTTGCGCCGGCGCAGGTTACATTTGAAACCCCTAATAAGGCCAATGCCTATATTAAATTAGGCATAAAATTTGCGATGCGCGAAGATGACCCAGACTATCCCGCGCTTTTGCTCGCCAATTTCATGGCCGGCGGAGGTTTTCACAATTCCCGTCTGCCACGCCGTATCCGCGAAAAAGAAGGACTGAGCTATCGCGTTGCTTCTTACCTACGCGTGGATTCTTTGGATAAGCATGCGGAATTTACAGCAGACGCCATATTTAATCCACAAAATTTGGTCAAGGTTGAAAAAGCTTTCCGTGAAGAACTGTCCCGCATGATTGAAAACGGTTTTACAGCTAACGAGATACAGGAGGCCAAAGACGGCTGGTTGCAGGCCCGCAAGGTTGAGCGCTCACAGGACCAGTGGCTGGCTTCGCGTCTGGCACATAATGAATACCTAGGCCGAACTATGGCCTGGTCTGCCGAACTGGAACGCAAAATTACCGCTTTAACACCACAACAGCTGCAGGACACTTTTGCGCGCCATATCGTACCCGCTAAATTTACTTTTGTACAAGCCGGAGATTTTGCCGGTGTCAAAGCCAAAGAAGCGTCTTCAACTTCCACTGGCGCGCCGGCCGCCCCCGCGCATTAGCGGGCAGCGACGACACGGAGAATACGCAATAATAATTGATTTCGGGAAAGTTCCGAGGACCGTTCAAAACGGACCGCTATGCGGGCCGTTGCGTTCCACAGCCGGCGGAAGATCACGGTTTCCTTCCCCATAAATCCAACCCCGGGGTGCTTAGATGATGGTGCCGCGCCGAAGATAGCCGGAGGCGCTGGTTATCTTTGCGTTCACGAAATCACCGGCTTTCGGCTGCCGTGGCATTCCCGGATTTTGGCCTGCACTAACCTAAAAATCCCAGTTGCCCGTGCTTTCGTCAATGAAAGCCGGGGATAATTCTGTCCCGCATTTTCTGCCCTGTTTTATTGTTCGATAATCCTCCTTTTCCCCGGCCACTTTCTATCCGCTTTCAACTGCAACGAAGTCGCGATTATCCCAATAGAAAATCATTCGGCAGCACTCCGCGAACATCTCCCGCCTTTTGCCTGCAGCTGAAAGCCGGAGCACCATCCTGCGCCCGTCCCGCCCAAGCTCCGCGCCGCAAGCCAGCACCAT